>Ga0134128_10000105_pt1 | contig 115610 bp, 182 predicted proteins | sample KB31754_FD_96462 | JGI IMG/M metagenome (GOLD analysis project Ga0134128, IMG submission 96462) | Terrestrial soil microbial communities with excess Nitrogen fertilizer from Kellogg Biological Station, Michigan, USA - KB3-175-4 | ecosystem: Environmental > Terrestrial > Soil > Unclassified ... | reverse complement strand
TCTAGCCGGGCTGTATCCATCTTAGGAGGGAAGAAGATGAGTAAAGAAGTTCCAGTTCTCTACATACCCATGAGTGAGAACGAGGATAATGAAGAGATGCCAGATCAGGAGATCTGGAATCTTGTAGGAACTGCTCCCGTTATCAGGGCTCTGCATGACGCACTGCGCAAGTATGGTGTATGGCCTGCTGATACAGCAGGATTTGAATATCTGTGCAAAGCTCTGTCAACAGCAGAGAAGATTACATACGAAAGACTCTCAAGAAAAGAGGAAGCGCCATCAGCAATCATGGCAGATCCAGATCTGATTTACACAGAGATCCGGCCAAATTCCCCGGCAAGGTGGTATCCAGATGGGAATGAGGAGACGACGCCAGATCCCACCAGAATTTGATGATGAAGAAGAGCGTAACTGGGATCAGTACTCAGAAGAACAGCTAGCCAGAAGATTTGATACTGCCACGGGACACGACAGAGAAGTAATCTTCGGTATATTCAGGAAGAGAACAAGAAAAGCGATGGGTGAAGAAGAATGACGTGTGGTATCTGCCAGACACAGGATCACACTGGCAAGCCTGATGGATGCCCGCCTGGCTGCTCATGTCAGCATAGAGGGTGGGGAACAGGTATCAGGCAGTCTGAGGAAAACAGAAATACAGAAGAGTGAGATAATTAAATATCTGGCACGTTTTTTCATTTGCTTGCCGCCTAAACCTGGCGGTGACGAAAGGCAACAATATTGATTAAACGTGTTTTAGCAGGGTTAGCGCCACTGCTGACCGGGTTATTCTTCTTAACCTCGTCAGCAAGCGCTAGTCCTGCCCCTGTCCCTAACGGCACTCCGTTCACCGAACAGCACTATGCTCTAAGCGTGAAGGAACCAGACAGGACTTATGTAGTCAAGAAGAATGACACTCTTTCCTTAATCGGCAAGAGATATCATATCCGGTGGCAGTCTCTCTACTGTGCTAACAAGAAGAAGTTGCACGGTCAGACTGATCTGATCTATCCGGGACAGAAATTAGTACTTAAAAACGCTCACTGCAAGCTGCCAGCGCTGGAAGTAATAAAATCAGCACCAGTGAGCACAACAGGTGGTAATAATCCTCCCGTTCAGGTTCCGCAAGGATCTGAACAGCAAATAGCACAAGCACTGCTCAATGCGAAAGGCTGGGGAAGTCAGTATGGATGTCTGGCTGCGATCATTAATTTTGAAAGCGGCTGGAATGTCTATGCTTCTAACCCATATTCAGGGGCATACGGAATACCTCAGGCGTTGCCCGGATCTAAAATGTCCGTCGCGGGACCGGATTGGCAGACAAGTGCGTATACTCAGCTAAAGTGGATGATCGACTATTATATCGGCCCTGTTTACGGTACACCATGCGCGGCATGGTCACACGAACAAGCGGTAGGAAGCTACTGATTTTGATCGTGACGTAATACGGCGGGCGTGCCAGATATTTGCCGGGCGGCTATTGACAGCCGCCCGGCACTGTGCTAGTATGGGGCCGGTCAGAAGTCAGGCAGGGAGGAAGGACGAAATTATAGCGGAGGAAAAATGGCGCGGAGAACAGCCCCGCGCTGCCGTCCCGATCATAATAAAGTTTGCTTTCGGGACGAACTATCAGCTAAGATCGCCCTAGCTAAGCAGCGCGATAACAACGACAGAATGGAAGTGCCCAGACGGGCGTATCCATGTAAATATGGCAAGCATTATCATCTGACAAGTAAAGAAGCGAGGATAGTCGATGGCAAAGACGCGGCTCACGCCGGAGTCAAAGATAAGGAAAATGCGGCCAGAATCGGACGGGTCGCAGCGTCGGCCAAAAGGAAGGCGTCCAGTGAGGGCAAGTGATCTGAAAGGTGCTCAGCTTATTCAGAGGGATCTGGGATACGATCCTTACACCGCAGACGCTCCGTTTGTGCTTAAGTAGATTCGTATTCAGGTGGGAATGTTATCATATAGAGGTTAGCAACCTCACCTGAAACGGATTTATATGCATCACTTTCTACTGCAATTCTGGAATAACGTAGGGATTCCGATCTGGCCTAATTTAGTAGCGTCTGTTATAGTCTGGATGTTTCTTAAGTTCCAGACTGCTGCTATAAAGAAAGAGCACGAGATAACAAGAGAGCTTCATCAGCACAAGCATGAGGAGATACTTGCTGCTATAGCTAACGCACCAACCACGGTAATCAACGAACCGCAAAAAGTAGTAATCAAGGAGGAGAGTAAAGATGCATAACTACGATGGTTTCTATCGCTGCTGTATTACGGATGGATATGGCAGCAAGCCGATAGCCAAGGTCAGGGTCGGTACTGTGATTATCTTCCACGACAATGAGCAGACCTATTTCTTCAACGTGGAGCGGTGGCAGTACGAACTGCTTCTGGACCGTCTGCAAGGTACTGACAAGTACATCTACTTCGCTGGTAAGAATAGCTCTGGCGATTTCATTGACCTAACCATGCGGCGTAAGTGGGTCGGCGCAATTCGGTGGGAAGAGAACTGATCAAAAAGAATTAATGCGGGGGGCTTGACATGACTGGCCCCTCGTGGTAGTGTTCTACCTGTCAGCAAGAAACGCCGCGTAATGACGGAGGATGAAATGGTTGACGACATCTGCGTTGTAGTTGGTATCGGTCTTGTCCTTCTGTACAAGTTCGGCATGGCCTGGATCAGCTACAAGAAGAACAGCATTTCTAACTGAACAAAATCTTAGGTGCTTCCCCTTCTGGTTTAGCGGCCGGATTGAATTGGTGAGGGTCGGGCTCTGTAATAGCCTCGATTCAGGAAGTACAGGGCTGGGAGTTAAGAGGGTTCGAGTCCCACCGGGTTATGAGATTGATCATCTCTCTCCGGGTTAATATCCTCCGCGAGTCGTCACACTGCAATGAGGAAAGTTGACGGAACTGGTCTGGTGTATAGAGGGAGGGTTCGAACCCCTTAGCACACATTGCAGCTTCTAAAACTAGTATCCCTACTATTAAAACTTCAGGCTAAGCTTCGTGTCACTTCAGATTAGCAAACTGGAACCGGGTCCGCTTGACACGAGCCTGATAAGCACACAGCCTAGGTTGAGCGCAGAATGCACTGATTAATTTCAGAGTAAGACATTCTGGGGTGATGCGAGATCCCGTGTGCTTGCTAAGATAGATAAAATACTAATGGCTGGAGGGCTGGATGTCTACGTATGTTGTAACTGTACAGGACAAGAACGGGAAGCACAGGATTCTGGTTCTGGCTGATGACAGCGATAATGCTATCTTCAAGGCCACAACTGCATACATTGCTGTGAGCGCTCTTCACGGGGAATTTCCGCGTGTTCTGGATCTCACAACTGGTGAGGGTAACGGCCTTCTTAACGATGTGGGCGGCGAAGTCACAGACGTTTCTTATCTGGACTGAAATCAGTAAGTAAATCAAACAGGAGGAAGTCATGAGGCAAGCACGTCCGGGTGACAAGATTTCTATGCTTATTGAGGGCGTAGTTCTGCTCCCCGCAGAAGGTGACAAGAACATCGGTCATGGGCTGCAAACTGTTGGCACGTCAGCAACGGATTATTACCTTTTCGTCAAGGATGATGCTCTTAGCAGAACGCACATGCTGTGGGCTCACACCGCCGGGAAGGACTGCGCTTACCCGCCTTACAAGATCACTGACAGCAAGTACAAGATGGGTGATACGTGGAAGGCTGGTCCTAGCTACTACGTTTGCATTATGCGAAACGCCGATCTTTATCTGGTGAATGTCGAGAGTGGGGTTGAGTACTCGGCTCATAATTTCACTCGGCTTCGTCCTAGTGCTGTCCTGGTTTACCGTCCGGGTTCGTAAAAGATTCGATCAGTAAGTAAATCGATCAGTAAGTAAATCTAGTCAGGAGGACAAATGAAAAATCCGTTTAGCCGAAAAGAAGAGCAGACCACAACTGAATCTGCTGTCCCTGTGCTTGATCCTACCGTTACTACGGCGGCTCCGGTTAAGGTTGATCCTATGACTCAGCCCGGCGCTTTCGATGTTACTTTTACGGTTAGTCAGACTTCTGGCATAACTGAAGATGTAACTATCAGGACTCTGGCTCAGAACAGGGATGCGGCCATCATGCACGCTACGATGTGGATGATGTCTATGGTAGATGTTGCTGAAATGGGTCAGGATCTTCCTACCTTCACTAATTTCGCCAATGACATCGAAGTCGCTCTCCATCAGGCTTCATGCCCAGCTACCCTTAAGGGTGTCAGGCTTGAGCTTGGTATTGAAGAGGCCACTAGCACGCTGGGTGGGGTTCTGGACGACATTCTCAAGTAGTTCCGCAAAGTCCTGGTACGCTTCGCGGTAATATCCAGGCACAATGAAATGTAAAAATAGTAGGATGGTACAAAAAAAGTAGAATGGTATTATATGGGGAAGAAACGGAGTGCGCACGTAAACTTCGTGGATAATGCCTGGTGTATAGGCGGGAGCAAGAACGGTAGCTAGCACGCCCCATACTTAATGAAAGCCGGAAATTCGTTTCCGGGTGAGCATGATCAGTTGGGAGAGTGAAGGTTCGATTCCTTCCATGCTCGCTGTAGTCTGATTCTGCAACCCTCAGAACTTAGGCTCACAGGGGCTGTGAGTGTAAGAATCTGGCAGAAGATGACTATTTTCCTCATAGCTTAATATGGCATAGAGCGTCATCATTCACATGATGGAGGCGCAGGTTCGAGTCCTGCTGAGGATACTAGGTAAAATAAAAATAAGGGAGAGAAACGATGTTGGCAAGTGCTATTAACTCAGGTCCGCAATATCCAGGCTGGGTACTGCCAGTAGTGATTGGTTTTGTGCTCTGCTTTCTGTTGTGGTTCCTGATTACGCTAAGCAAGCGCAAATGAGCAGAACAAGAGTTAGGGACAGGACCGTAGATGTTATCTTTCTTGTCCTCTGCGCGGTAACTGCGATTCTTACAGCAATCTTTATGCTACTGAATCACATATTGCTGCCGGTAATAGCTGGTGGCATCGTAGCGATTATATTTGCAGGGTCAGCCATAGTGAGGATGAAGAGATGAGCAAGTACCTGCCGCTTCTGGGTTACATGCTAGCGGGAATTGAGTTTGGTCTGTTCTGGCGTGCGAGTAGAACTCCAAGTAAGACTGATGCTGTGATTTACACGGTAGCCGCTGTGGTAATCATGGTTCCCGCACTTATCCTGCTGAATATCTGAACAATGAATACACTAGCTTTCGCCTGCTTGATGGCAGAACTGTGGTTCATGCTACTGTCAGTATTCACAATGAATCAAGACAAGGCAACTGATTACGTGATTGCCTGCACGGTAATGGGCGTGGTAACAATCCTCGTTCTGTTTCTGGGATGAAAAAATAAAATGAAAAATCTGCGGACACAGGTCTTGACTTCTCTCCCTGGCGGGTGTAGGCTCGCGCTCACAAGGTTACAGGTGATGGGAGGAGAAATGACTAATAAAGTTTCACAGCCGCAGGTACAGGAATCGATCAAAGCCACTGCGGGGTTTCTCGTTGTGGCTTCTGGTCTTTACAGTGTGCCTAATAGCTGGAAAACTATAACTGTACTGATAGGCACTTTGATCCTGGCTCATGCCGTGTTCAGGATCTTCGAGAATTACTCAAGAGGTATCCGGTAGGAGGAACCGAAGATGGCTCGTGACTGGCAAAAGACGATCACCAGTCTGTTCGCAAAGGCAGAAGATCCCACAATACCCGAAGATGAGAGAAATGCCCTTACTGATAAAGCTCTCGGCCTCATGGCTGAAAAGGGTATTGATGACGCCATGCTTGCTGAGGCTGGTCATCTCAAGGATGAAATGAGCAACAAGATCATTTCATTCGATGCTCCCTACGCTGCCACTAAGGCAAGGCTTTATGCGGCAATCGCAAGGTCTTTCCGGTGTGTTGTGGTTCAGCTTAGAGGCAAGCAGGGTTATCATGTTTTCGGATGGCGATCAGACATCGAGAAAACTGATGACCTTTATGACTACGTGCTGAAGTATGGTGTGTGGTCACTGAATCAGGCTATGGAGGATCGTGATCCCTTTGAGCACCTGAAGACATTCACAGTTAGTTTCTGGGATGGATTCATGGTGACCATCACTCGCAGGCTTACCGAAATGAACAGGCAGGAAAACGTAAAGGCGAACGCTGCCAATACTGGTACTGCTCTAGTTCTGGTGAAGCGTGAGGCTGCTGTGAACAAAGCAGTCAGTAAAGTATTCCCTCGTCTTACCCACACCAGCAGGTATGGCAATGGTGGTTCTGGGTATGGTGCGGGAAAAGCAGCCGGTAATGCTATGGGCCTCGGCCGTGGCGGATCACTCGGCGGAAGGAAGGCTCTAAGTGGACGATCTTCTTAGTCTGCTATCAAATCATGTTAAGAACTGTCCAGTCTGTTCAGACGACAGCCTAACTGGTGACGCAGCAAAATGCGATAATTTTAACAAGATTCTCGCAGACTTCAAAGACGAATAATCGGCGGGCATGGGTACAGAAACTTGTACCCATGCCTATCCGTATGTACACTAGTTATAAATACAGAAATAAAAACGAAAAATCCGCGGGCACAGCATTATATAGCGCTTTAAGCCTATACGCGCATACATGGCTACCCATGCGGGGACGCGAGTCCTGGCCGGGAAGGATGCCCCAAATGCCCGTTATAACCGTAATAGGAGAGTTTGAGATGATAAGAGATCCTTTATTAACTTTAATATGTCTTGTGTTAGGTATCCTGATATTCGCCACATTAGGCCCCTTTGGGTGGGTTGTGGTGATTCTGTCCGCTTTGTACCTGTATATCCGTTCTAACCGGACACCGGGCAACGGTGCTAGTTGATCTTAGTAGGAACCGTGTGCGCGATAGCATGATCATCAAGATATGTCAATAGGCTTTACCAAGATCTTTTAGTGATCCCGGCCCGTTGCTGGCCTGCTGGCAGCCGGATTATCGTTAGCTAGGCTAACCAGTTCCATGATCGTTTCTGCAAGCTGCCAGGAGTTTCCGCAGGTCAGAGGCTATTTCAAAAAAACTTTGGGTTTGGTGTTGACAGACCAACCCGGCCCGGCGTAGTGTTCTCGTTGTAAGCAAGAAACACGGGAACGGCGCAAGATCGGGAAGTCTGATCTTGTTTGACAAGTAAACAGGAGGAAATGTCATGGCTAATGGTGCTACGCTTCGCAGCCCGGCCGGTTCCGCCACTGGTAATGACGCTGAGCTGCTGCTTGGTGTTGTTATGGATGACAGCGAGGAATTCCCGACTGCTAAGAAGGGTCGGCAGGCTTCCGAGGTGCCGCCAGTGCTGGCGAATACTTTCCAGGCTATTCTTGACGGTACGGTGCGCTTTGCGCACTATCCGCCTAAGGACCAGCCGGCCGATGCTAAGTCGGTTGTTTCGCTGCGGAACAACGTCAAGAAGTGGCTGGAGACTCAGGGCCTTACCGCTTCGCATCGTGGGGAGTATTCCACGACTGCTAAGGATAAGGAAGGTGCCCAGGCTCGGGTTGCTTTCCGGATTATCCGTAAGGGTGCCTGAAACTCGCCGGTAAATAGCCCGGTTATCTCGTGAGAGATAACCGGGCTATTTGCTTTATGCCTATAGCCAGGAAAAGGACATTTCAGGACATTCCTGGCAAACCGGGCAATTCGCCCACGGATGGCCTGCCAGCGGATAGCCTGGCAAGCTGAGGCTAGCCCTAGATGGCCCCAGGATGGCCCTAGAACGTTTTTGATCATGGACCTAGGGTGATCGGACGGCCCGGCCTAGTTGATCTTGTTAGAATCGATCCTAGCGCCGTCAGCCAGGATTATAACGGTTTGATAACGGTGCTGCTGGGGTATTGACTTTGCGGCCCGTTACTGATATTTATGTGCGGCCCGTTATTCATGTGTCATTAATAGGAAGGGAAAAATCAGCCGTGGATACTTCAGCGAAATACGCGCTCGAATCAGTCGGGACAATTGAATACGCTATGCGTTCACTCGCCGGAGTATGTGACGGCGCGCTTACTAGGGACGGTATAGGTTTTAACGGAACAGATACCAAATTCGGTAAGCGTATGGCGGATATCCCGTCTGGTGAATGGTCAGAGGAAATGCTGATCACTAGCGCAATGGTTTTGCGCAAGTACACAAATCAGCTATCTAGTTACGGTATCGATATCGTGCCAGCAATTAACGATATTCTTACCGCTGCTGGTGACATAGACGAAACAACTGTTAGCAAGAATGGGCACCATGAGGCTTGGCAGAGAGAATATGCTAAGCAGCATGCGCCATACATCTCTATAGAGTACGGAGTTATTAAGGTCTATAACTCTTATGAAGTGCGGAATGAGCTTAGGGAAAATGGATTTACCTTTAACCGTGCCAGTAAGACATGGGACGGCCCGGTTAATTCCGTTACTGCTAGCACCGTGCTTAACAATCCGCTGATTACCATTAGCGAATCGGATCGCCGCGCGCTTAGTGGTCCGTCAGTAATCCAGGTTATCCCTGAAGAGAAAGAAACACGGTATAACATCACCGTAAAGGATGACAGTTCGGATACCCTGATTCTTGCAACAGAATGGAATCAGATCCCGCTAACTGTCACCCGCGCAATTCCTGGCCGTAAGTGGGATGGCTATGCTAAGGTCAATTACATATCTGCTCTGCCTTCCGTACTAGACCTAGTGGAAAAGTACGGTCTAACAATTTCAGATGACGCTATCGCGCTTATTGAGTCTAAGCGCGCCGCAGTAGAGGCAGCGGCAAAGAAAGCTGATGAATTTGTGTCAGCATCTAAGGCCGAAACGACCGACCGTATGGATATGGCATTGGCCGATGCGCTTAGGCCATATCAGCGTGCCGGGGTAGTTTATTCACTAGATGAAAACCGGCCGCATGCATTCCATACCCTACTCGCTGACGAAATGGGTTTGGGTAAAACATGGCAGGCAATATCAGCGCTGGAAACTGTGCAAGCATACCCCGCGCTTATAGTCTGTCCGTCATCTCTAGTGCTCAATTGGGAGCGGGAGATTAAGGCACTAATACCGCATCGGTCAACAGAGATTTTTACCTTCCGCATGGTTGGTAATGAATTCATGATCGGTGATGCCGATATCACGATCATGCCATACGGTGTGGTCGATTCATATCTAGACGCTATGCCTCTCTTTAAGGGATTCGTAGCGGACGAATCACACTACATCAAAAACGACAAAGCAAAGCGCACTGCCGCAATACTTCAGGTATGCGGTAAAGGTGTCACTAAGGATGGCGAAAAGATCCCGGCGAGTCTGACCGATGATGCATTGGTTATGTGTATGACGGGAACGCCTATCCTTAACCGTCCGATAGAACTAGTGCAACCGCTTAGGGTGTTGGGTATTCTTTCCGATAACCCTAGCGCTAGCGTTATCGGTTCGGCCGCATGGTTCAAATATCAGTTCTGTAAGCCGGAGCAGGGTTATAAAGGCCGCGTATCCTTCACAGGTTCGTCTAATGAGGAGGAATTGCATAGATGGCTTAGGATGTCTTGCATGATTCGCCGCCTTAAGAAAGATGTCCTGAAAGATCTCCCGCGCAAGATTAGGTCACCTCGCTTTATCGAGTTGACTAAATCCAGCCGGGCACTTTATGAGCGTATGGCCCAGGAAGGTGCAGAGAAAGCGGCAGAATCTAGGGCTGAAGCACTGGTCTACCTTAACGCGCTACGTATGGCGGTAGGGAATGCAAAAATCGAGATGGCCCTAGAGTGGATAAACGAATTTCTGGAGACAGACAAGCAGCTTATTGTGTTCGCAAAACACAAGAAGGTGCAGCATGAGATAATCGCTGTCCTTAAGGCTAGTGGTATCAACGTTACGCATATCCTAGGCGGCCAGGACCAGCGTATTACAGAAGATCACAAGGCAGAATTTCAGGCCGGGCGATCACAAGTCATAGTTCTGTCACTAGATGCCGCTAGGGAAGGGCACACACTAACCGCTGCTAGTGACGTGCTATTCATAGAACAGGGTTGGAATCCTGGCACGCATAATCAGGCGGAAGATAGAGCACATAGGATCGGCCAGACGGATACCGTAACCGCATGGTATCTGGTCGGCCTTGACACGATAGACGAGTGGCTATTTGAGCTTATCGAGGCTAAGCGTAAAGTATGCGATGCCGTTAATGATGGCTCGGTGCCCGATGGCGATGATGAATCAATCATCACTGAAGTACTGGACCGCGCAATAGGCCGCTACGGTGTGCGGCGTAAGTTCTAGGAATAGGGGCAATAATCATGGACTGCACAAGAGACATATACATAGTCACGTTTAAGTATCCGCGTGACGCTAACCATAATCCGGCAGACAAGAAAACTGCTAGCTGTCCATGCTCGTTTGTTTGCACGGATAGCACGGGCGCACATCATTCTATGATTGTGCAAGCGGATAGCGTGGAAGATATCCGCAGCGCTTTTAATGAGGCGCACATAACACGGATAGAACTAGCGCTACCTATGCGAGTAGTTAACGGGGTAGCTATGGCCTAGCGAATAGCCCGGACTAAGGATCGATCCTTAGTCCGGGCTATTTGTATGTCTGGCCTATGCCTGCCGCTACTGGCCTAGGCCATCACCAGCAGGTATGCCCTAGACGGCCCCAGGATGGCCCGTAAGCGTTTTTGATCATGGTCCTGGTATGACTGCCTAGGTCCATGATCATTAAGCCTTAGAATCGATCTGAGGGCTTTGTAACAGCCAGGTAACGGTGATCAGTAACAGATTGATAACGATTCACTTAAATCACTTGCTGATCTTGGTCCGTGAAACCTGGCATATCAGGTCAAAATATGTCAATCCGGACAATCGAATTAAGTTCCTGGCCTGCGACTATGCAAGAATGATGTTCTAAATAACGCTCTGACCTAGGGTTTGATATGTTTCTCACGTAGGCACGCGGGATAGACCAGCAGCGAAGGGAAAACGGGACAAAATGGACATTCGGGCCATCAAGGCAGATATAGCTCAGATCAACTCACTTCCTAAGATCTGGGCACTTATCGAGACAATCGACCGCGTAACGGCACAGACCCCGCACAATGAGATGTTTTCGGATGAATTCAACCCAATGTGGATCAAACTGGTTGAAATCGGTGCATTGCTCTCATGCCGCCGCGAAATCATACAGAACGGATTCTTTAACCGTAATGGTGTGATGCCATACCAGACCGCCGAATATGCCTCATTCAAGAACGAATGCGACATAGCGGCTATGTGGTTCGGATGGCCCCAGAATGCATTTATCGGGGCAGAAGGCGCACTGTATGACGAAGAGGGCAACGAGGACATTTCGGACATGCTGCCAGGAATGGCGCAAAATCCCATGTACGTCTGATATCACCACAAAACAGGAGGAAACAGACATGTACCGCATTATGGCCGCAATCGAGTACAACTCGGGCGATAACACGCAGATCCCGACATTCTACCTCAACCCGGACGTTCACCCCATTCCGGACGAAACCGCCGCAATCAAGTACGCACTGGACATAATAGACCCTATGGGCATAATCCAGTCAAATCGCAACGTAAAGCGCATTCTGGTACAAGTCGCCTGATCCTGGCACAATCAACCCAAACCGAGAGGAAACAGGACAATGGACGCAATCTGGATCACAGCACACCAGATCGGCTCAATTCGCATGAATGAGATACAGAGCAACCTTTACGGTGAAATTACGGCGAAAAGGTATCACATCGTGCATTTCGATCGTTCGGTGTATGTTCCGGGCGAATCGGCCAAAGGGTACGATCTGACTAATTCGTGGATTTACTCCACAAATGATCTCAATGATGCCCATACCGTAGCAGCATGGCACTATGCGGACAGAGCGGACGAAATGGCCCAGAAGGGGATAGACAAGCCCATTCTTATCATCGATGCTGAAACCGCATCATATGTGGACATCTCAGACGAAGCGGTATACGCCGCCCATAACGCCGCAAAGATCGCAAACCTGGCGGAAGAGGCACTTTACCGCGAAATCGGTATGATTCAGTGCCAAACCTGCATGAAGTGGGGCGAATCAGACATCTGCACCGAATGCCCCTCAAACCAGTCATAACCACCCAAACCAGGATATAGGGAGCAAGTCATGGCATATGAGATCAATCACACCGTTTCTATCTCACCTCGGGGCTATGTGACCGAAACTGTTACATACCGCCCGCCGCAGTCGTTTCCGGACATCATGGACATGATCAGGGCATTCCGGACATCTGACGCAATCATCACATACAAGCGCAGAACGGGAATATGCCTCAACAGCGCTGTATTCGCCATACGGCACGCAAGCAAGGGCATTCCGGGCTATTGCGACGATTGCGGCAAAAAGGAAACCGCTCTCTTTGCGTACGATTGCCGCAATGCGGTACATGATGATGCAATGCGGACATTTACCCTGTAACCGCATAAAACAGGACATAAGCCCTAGCCTGCCTGCCAGGCTAGGGCTTTTCCTATGCCTAGACGATTCCGGGCTAGGTCCATGCCTACCCAATGCCCTCTAAATCGCGCCAGGATCAACGCTGAGGCTATTTGATCATGTTCTAGGTGTAATGCCCTACCCCCCATTAGTTGATCTTGTTACAGGCCATCTGAGACGTTCATTACCTAAGCTAACCAACTCATTACCCATGCTAACAGTCCACCAGCTAAACAATTTCGCGGGGGAATCAGACATTTAGTGCATTGTACTCATACTAGTACATAGCTATACATAGCAGGCTATACCAGGAGTTAGTGGGCATATGCCCCAAACCACATATTACCTGGCATAACTCACAACTCATAACATACCCCCTAAACAGCACATAGTAGCCTAAATCCATACATAACAGGCCACTCATACCCAAATATCATCATTTTATACCACATACACCCAAATAGGACACAACACACCAGACCCCCCCATATCAAACAAAACGGACAAATCGCCCAGGGGGCCAGGAAATTCTGGTAGATATTATTAACTTGATGATCACAGTATCTTGCTCTAGAGGAACCTTATTCACAAATTTCATGAAAATCGGCTATTTTAGACAGTGTTTTTATGGCTAGGAGACGATTATGGTTACTCTCTGTATAGCAAAAAGACCCTTAAGGGGATACCTTAAGGGCCTAAGTGTCGTAATCTACCATAGGTGAAATACCGATAGTGGTTACGCTATGTAGTTATCTGGATTAATAGCCTGCGGCTGTTCCGCAATACTAGGTGATGAGTGCTTTCTTGCGGTTAGTACTATCAGTCTGGATACACCAAGGATAATATCCGCCGCTACCCATAGGAAGATAACTAAACCTACTCCTAGTGCTGTTCCCGCATCACCGGCCGAATGAAGTAAGGATGCATAGTGAGTCATGCAATCGGCATGTGAAGAGTACAGAGCTTGCCATCCTCCGTTATCACATCCTCTATGTACTTCTGCCGCAGAAGGTGCGTTATGTGCCATAGCTGCACCTGCTACTATCCATGTTACGAAAATCGCCTGAATGGCCAGAAACGACCACATAAATATTCTTTTACGTTTCTTCATCTTATAGACTCTCCTTAGATCCGCCCAGAATTCGTCCGCAGTATCGTATTCAGTTCTTAGCGCACGGCCAGCGGAATTAACCACGCTGACTCTGTAACTAGAGTCATACAGGTAGATTACAATCCCGGTACGCTCACCATTTGCTGTTACTTCCTTAGTCCTGACTTCACCAGTTACGTCAAGTTCGTCAAGGCCGAAATTAATTATCTTCATGCTGTCTCCCGCTGGCAGCCTATGCAGTGACCTTCAGTACAGACCTTAGGCTCTAGATGATTACTAGTGCAATGACGGCAGTGGAAAATTACGTATGCTGTTTTCATTATTCACTCTCCCGGAATTGCATCTGGGTCCAGCCCCACTCGTTAGAGATAGTCATAAATTCCGGCAGATCTCTCCAGTCCGACCAGCCATCCTCAGTATTATCGGTTAGCTGGTAGATCTGCCTCATACGGTACTGCATTACGTTCGGTAGGACGGGAGGATCAGATCGTACTTCACCTCAAGAGATTCGGTTAGGTACTGATTATCAGCTTTGTCCAGCGGGCCGTAATAGAGAGTTTCTGCCGTGCAGTTCTTGACTATGAACCTGATATTGTCCATGATGATAACCAGATCAGCAGTCCAGTTCTCGTCCAGCCAGCGGTAAAATTCATCTGCCCCGGCTGCAACAAGACGGGACAGGGTAAGAAATCCCTGAGTATCGGTTCCCAGGTTTAATCCATAAGCTGACTGTACTTTCAGGTTAAACGTCCAGGGAGTATTCTCAACCCCGGAAGTTACCGTGATGTCTACTTCGAACTTATGTGTTTTATTCAGTGCAGGATCTTCTGCTATCTTTTCTGACACTTTTTCTCTTTCCAGCGGGGTAGCAGGCAATATCTGAAATACCCCTAAACTTGCTTTCATTCCATCAGTTCCATTCTTGCCATCGCGTTAGCAAAATCAGCTTCTTCTTTATCCCGCTTATCCCACTTGGCAATTTCGTTATCCCGCCACTGCTTAACAGCCTCAAGGGAGTAATCCTTATTGAGCGTAAAAGTCATTGACCTGATCTTTACTGCCCATTCCCCCGTTTTCGGGTCGCGGTAAATTTTGTTCTCAATCATCTTTGCTTGCCCGCTTAGTCCTGACCGCATAAATAACACCGCATACGACAGAAATGATGCCAGCGACTATCAGTATGTCTGCAACTAGCATTAATCAGTCCACGGCTTTCCGTTGATATCTCTCAACCGGGTTCCTGCTTGCTTGGCTGCCCGCCTTGCTCTTCTGGCCCCGGCTTTATCGCCTTTTCTGTCTTTAGCCTTAGCTGTGGCTCTCCACAGATCTCTTTGCTGCCTTCTGGTGAATCCTAGCATCGTACTCCTAAGGAAGTTTGCTCTCGATATCCCGCTGAAGGGCGAAAAGCTCTTCAGCAATCGTCAGGTAAATTTCACCTGCTGCTGTTCCTCTGAGTTCTTCTGCCTTAGCCGTAAATTTCTTTGATGAATTCACCAGGGCTAAGCACACGCAATTCATAGCTAATGCTGCTCCTAGCTCACTGTCATTCATACGCCTAGCTGATTTCATTTTTTCTTCTTCCTCAGTTTACGGTTCAGCCTTCTTGCTTCCCGGTTAGCTGCTCTTACCAGTCGTCTTGTCTCTCTGGACATTTCCGGGTAGCGTCTCCTGAATAGTCTCATATCTTATCTCCATATGGGAAAAACTCGTCTGGCTCAATTCCTGGCTCGTGATGAATCTCAAGATGGGTAACAATATCCCTGACGGGAGTACACGTTGCCAAAGGGCTGATACCGTGTACTCCCTCAAGATGAATCCTCAGGCCAGTTCTGTGATTATCAAAATCAGCCGTCAGTTCATAATAGTCCATCACAGATTACGGAAAACCAGATGAAGACCTGGATTGAGCTTTCGAACTTCCTCGTTGTCTTCGCCGCCACGGGAAATCGTGCCCTCGTAAAGCTGAACCTCACCAGAGGGTGTAGCTCTTGCGAAAAAGAGCTTGCCGTTATCAGCTTTCCAGACATCACCCTTCTCCGGTGGCCAGTAATTCGGTGCCGCCCTCTCTACTGTGAAGTCTCTGCCCACAGCCTGATCGAAAATCATATGTGCTGAGCCTGTGTCACTTCTTACAACATGCCTGATACCCAGCGGCATATCGTGGGTTCTTACTTCCTCTACCACTCCGGTAAAGCTGACGGTTACCCTGTCGCCTACATCCATTCTGTTTACCACTTGATCCTCCTAGTTACAGTACTCTGCATTCGCCTGTTTTGCAGTGCCCGAAATGCATGTTCCCCGCCTGATTTGCTTTATGGCAATCGTCGCACTTGCAGTTGCACATCGGGACTTTCATTTTTCTTCCACCAGCTTTACCAATCAGTACTTCGAAATTCATTTGGTAAGGCTGTCTTCCAGATAGTATGAGCTTGATCCACTGGCCGGAAGAACAAGCCAGCCATCTGACCTTCTCATGTAAAGTTTTCCTGAGTGCTTAGATTTGTACACAGCACCGTTTTCCCAGTCGATATGCTCAATGACTTTCAGTCCTGAGCTTCCATGATTTAGCTGACTGAACCTAAGTGTGATCGACTGAAAACTGACTCCGAGTGGTGCTGTGTTAGGGTTTCCATAGACGCCGACACGATCAGTCCACATGGGATCGTCATAGGCGGTATCAATTCTTCCCGCGAAATCAGAGGGAATCTCGATTGTGTATCTTCTGCCTGGTCGCATACCTATGGCCTTAATCTCCCGGCTTGACATTTCTCGTCCTAAGATACTCCACGACTCTCCACACACGATTAGCCAGATCGTGACCGTCCATGCCAATTTCCTCAAGATCGAGTCCGCTTAACCTGTTTCCGGCAGAAGCAAGATAGTCAGCGGTGATCTTGTCTATATTCCTGCGGTCTCTTGCTGACTGGCTTTCCTCGGTCATGAGAAGTTCCGGAATACCAGATGCGCCTCAGGGAACCTCTTAAGGAAGCTGTCATTGTAAACTGATGAACCACCAGCATCAGATGGTGTCAGAAGAGTCATATCAGCAGAACTTGACTTCTTGGCGAAGTAAAGAGTGCCACCAGGAGTAGCCCATAGATCACCAGGCTTCGGTGGCCAGTACTCAGGATTCCCTCTTACGAAATCCTCTTCCCCATCACAGTCGGCATCAACGAAAATGTGATGCTCATACATGGAGTTCTTGCTCTCAACCCGATAGCATTCACCCAGAAGGGGGCTGTCATCGATGCCCCGAATGATCCCGGTGAACCTAACATCAATCTCGTCTCCAACTGCATACTTTGCCACTTTTCCTCCTAGTATTCCTCGGTCCAGAATCTTCCTGTTCGCACTCCACGAACATCAAACTGGTAAATTCCCCACGGCTCTTTGCCAAGATGGGCACGATCAGCCATTTCCTTGAGTCTGTCATTTCCGGTTAGCTCACGGCCTCTGGTAATCCAGAAACTATCAGCCGCATATGTCATCCCATGCTGGAAACCATCATCCCAGGCTCCTACAAACTGAATCTTGTCGTAAAGCACTTCCAGTTGAGTAACCCTGGCAAATTGCTGACTTCTTTCCTCAATCCTGCCCCAGCCACCGTATTTCCTGCCGTAGTCATTATCCGGCATAACCAGCAGGCCGTTTTTCAGGTATTTCCCTCTTGTGATCTTGTCGGTGTAAGGATTAAATACGTACTCTTCCATTAATGCCCTCCGTGACCTGCCGTAAAGATCACAAAGGCGAAACAGGCGACTCCTGTCAGTGCGCAGATCAGTGCAGCTTTAGCTCTGTCTTTTCTCAGCTTAGTCTGCTTTTTCAGCGCAGCTTCGGCCGCACCTCCAAGCAACCCTAATGTGAAAACCATCAGAACTGCACCGGCTATCGCTAATACTGTTAGCATTTATCTTTACCTCCTGTGAAAATTGTGCTGATCCCTGTCAATGCCGCCATCATCAAAATTGCTCCAAATCCGGCGACGACAAGAATGTTCTCGTTTCTGGTTGCCGCTAACGGAATCACTCCTGTCACTGCAAGTCCAGCCATGCATAGAATCCATATGAACCATACAGAGAAGCCGACAGCGGTGATTGCTCCCAGAACTTTAGTAATCATGGGCAGCCGCACTTAGGTACATAGGTTCCTGGCTCGTCAGGATCTTCCTCAAATGTGAACTGCTGATTGCATACCGTGCAAAGCTGTGCCATCTTTATCCTCCCTCGCCCAAAGGGCCGGGAAACATTTCCCGGCCCTTATTCTTTGTTCTACTCCGCGAAGAACTTGGTTCCCCTGATCTTGATATGAACGTTTGAGTATGCGGTACTCAGCTTCTCCGGATTGCATGAGGTATACGTCCTGAGATTCTGTGGCACCATAAGAACACCATCATCTGCGTGAACTGCATACCAGTCCATTCCGTTTGCAGTCCAAACATCGCCCGGACGAGGAGGCCAGTTCTGAGGCTTCTCTCTCTGCATAATGCCTGAGCATCCGTATGCGTGAACGGTATGCTCAAAGCCATCATCTGTCCTGATGACATAACCCCTGCCGAGGCCATGACCCAGAATCTCAGTACCCTTGACTGTGCCCGAATAGGTGACGGTAACCCTATCACCCTTGCTGTAAGTATCAGACATTATTTCCTCCTGCGTTCTCGTTTGATGTTAGTTCAGATAGCGATTAGTACTGCCCCTGCGGCAAGCATAACCCCGGCAACTTTAAGCAGCGGGCTTCTGGCGGGAGTCTTATGACGGCCACCAGTTAGGCACATCAGGCTACCGATAACCAGCGTTACACCGAAAACATAATGAAGCATAATTTTCTCCTTGCCTATGCGTCCAGAATCTCGTCATCAAAAGCGACGGGAATTTCCGCTAGAACTGGACTCATTGAATTGACCCAGTAAGCTACGTAGCACAGCGGCTCGTCAGCTTTCATAGGAAGGTACTCGTAAAACTCACCGTGCTCTGACTCGTGCCTAGACCAGTCATCTGCACTGATCCCTAGCTGTGCGGAGAAAACCATCAGGTTTGCATTAACTCCGCACAGGAACACGCCTTCCTTTTTTTCCGCGAATAGAATAAACATTTACTTCTTAATCTCCATAATCTTGAGTTTGCGGAGGAATCCTTCCGTAAGGTATACGCTGCCGTCGTGGAATATTTCCTCGTTCGATACAGCCTTCCATCCATCTCTCCTGCGAAGATAGTAAGCATTCCCAGTAGGATCGGCTCCGGGAGAACAGTACATAGCACCAGTTACCCATTTACGGGGTGCCTCTTCTGTTACGTGAAATTCCGGGGCTGCTCGATCCACTGCACCTTCAACAAAGAAGGTCCACGGGATAACTTCGTCACCACGATAGTCGGGCTGAACATAAATCCTGGTTTTACCCTGAGCGTTCTTTTCCATCTTGGTGACTCTGCCGTCATGAATAATCCGGACCTTTGATCCTACTTCCGGAACTTCACCAAACGCTAGTCGTCTCATTTCATCCTCCTACATATTCCCGCCGAAATGGGCACCTGTAACTACCAGATACGCGATGATTGCCACTCCCAGAACAATACAGCAAGCAATGATGATGTCACTAGTTCTGTTCTTCTTATCGAACATCTTCCGCTTGCTCATTTTACGGTGCCTGTGCTTCTGAGGCTGATCGCTTTTGTCCCTGTGAGTCATCTGCCCTCCGTCTCTGAGATTTCCACGTAAATTTCGTCAGGAACCGGGGCTGGTTCATCCAGCAGTGACCTGAACCAGCCCCAGAACCTACTTACCTTCACGCATCTTTCTGTTTCTTTCCTTCTTCGCCCGTGCGGCATCGTCTTTCGCCTTATGATCTTTAACCTTCTGATGTGCAGCTTTGCTGATTCTCGGGCTGTGCTTGCGGCGATGCTTCATCGAATGCCTTAGCATAAGATAGACCAGAGCGCCAAGAACAATCACAGCAATAACACCGGAACCAGCAGGGAATCCGTTACCGCTGTTATTAGCAGGGGCGTTAGCGTGACTCAGCTTACGGTTTTCCCGCCTGATTTTACGCAGTTGCTTCTTAGTTAGATGCTGATGGTTGTGATGAAGGAACTGACTGAAGTTGACAGTGCCCGCACCTACCTTGAATTCTATCAAGGTAGAAGATCCCGCGCCTAGTGAAACTTGCGCATTAGAAGGATCAACCGACCTAGCCCAGACATCACTTGTATAGTATCCATCAGGGAGTCCTGACGGCACAGACAGTGTGATTCCTACCGTAGCGGTCTGGCCCGAATCAAGGTTCACAGTGTTCTGGTCAAACGAAACCCAGGACGGCCGCAATGTGTAAGTTTTCAGATTTGACAGATTACTGATAGTAAGGCTGATGCTCTCACTATCACTTCCTGTGTTGTAAACCTGAACACTTAGCTTATGTGTACTGCCAGGAGTTACGGGAGTACTAATTGCTACTGGTGCTGCCTGTACTCCTACGCCTATACTATTCTGGCCAGCCCAGGCCGCTGACGGCAGAAGTACTGACAGTATCGCTAGTATTGCCACTGCCAGAAGATTCCTCCTGAACGACAACTTCCGTAACCGCTTCCACAGGTTCCTGAGTGCTTGCATAGTTACCTGCCTCCCATTCTGCTGTAACATCACGGAACTCGCCAGTCATAACTTCAACTGTTACAGTGTTGTCAGGCTGATTCCTGTTAGCCATCCAGATTCGATGTGCCCTGAATGCGGTGCCATACCTGACAGTACCTTTGTTGCGAGCAACTGACGTTGTTACCCTGAAAATTTGCTCCATAGTTTATGTGTCCTCAATCGCGTGAAGGGAGGCCACTCCAAGTACAGTGGCCTCCCTTCATTTCTCGTTATGTCTTAACTTATCCGGATTTACAGATCGCGCCAGATCAGGCGAAGATCCGGGTACTTAAGCATTTCCTCTGCCGAAATGCCGGAGGAAACACTACCTGAGTAGGTAGTACGGTAACCCTTTGAGCCGAGAACGTGATAAGTCACGTTATAAGACTCAGACTTCCAGATATCGTTCGCCTTTGGCGGCCAGTAATCAGGCTTGGGCTTAGCTACCTCAGTGACCGTAAAGTCGATGTCGCTGAAGTAGTAGGAACGTGTAGTACCTTCCGAATCCTTCACCCATACCCGGTTATCAGTAACGTCAACGACTTCCAGGCCATTTCGGGTAACCTTGATCTTGTCACCCTTCTTCGGCTTAGTTCCAGCCATCAGAGGTCCAGCACAAACGCAGTCGGCTTAGACTCACTCTTCGGCTTGGTGTCGAAGACATTGATGAACGACTTCTGCGGCGGCTGAGTAGCAGCGGTCCTGCCATCAACAGAGATGATAGAACCGTTCACCGAAACATCGGAAGTGCCATAGGCATCCTTAATTGCGAGCGCAAGAGCGCAACCGCAGGGACTACCCGGAACACCCTTATCGATGTGCTCCTGAGTGGCCTTAACAATCTTGGACATAATAAGTGTCCTCCTTTTTCGCTAGCTAGCTTGCCCCGGTTGGGGCGATGACGTACACCATACACCGGACGGGGCCGGTTGTCAAGACCTACGGCTTAAAAACTTTTCACCGTACCGGCCTTTCCCGTCAGATGCAGTCCTGCTCTTCCCTATCTTCGTTCTCTGTTTCATCTTCAGTGATTTCGGCCTGACCAGACGTAAAATGTATTACGATAGCCATGCTTGCCTCCCGAGACTAGAAAGACTTACGGACTATACTCTATTCCCGCACCTGCTGCAAGTACTAGATCCAGGTCTTGCGTTATGACCTTCCAGCTTGCAGACTTCTTCGGGAGTTAAACCGTTAGGCATCAATTATCCCCTTTGCTCTTCGGATGATGAGCACGATCAGGGGAACTGTCACAGTTCTGACCGGAATCTGTCTCCCACTTTCTTACGGGAGACATCCTGCTAATATCCTTCTCGCAGAATTTGCAGACTCCGTGTTCCAGATCACGGGTACTAAACTCAAACATACTCAATTTTATCGACCCTCCCCCTGATATGTGCTTTCCGTCAGTATATCAAAGGTAACTGAGCGAAGTGAAGATCAAATATCTCTGTCAGCTTCGATGGTGTCAGCAATTTCAGTAAAACTCAGATGATATTCGTCATTGAGTTCCGATAGATCGGAAAAACTATCACTGTAGTCAACTGCCGGGTTCTGATCCTTCAGTTTGGCCCATTCCATAACTTCTTTAGGAAGAACCTCGCACTGATAGTAATTTACCGTGTACTTGTCTGCATAACCATATACGGGCTGATCCAGCCCTGTAACTGAGGGAGGCAGTAGACTAGGGGCTGAGATAATACCGTCTGCAACCGCTAGGTCACACAGTACGTCCAGACAGCACTGTCTGCCCTCTTCATCTCTAAGCTGACCTGTTCCCTGTACACGATCAGGCTCACGTAACGCTGCAACCCACCGTGCTTTAATCTCTTCGTGCAACTCTCTAACCTCCTGTACGTGGCCCGCACCGTGAAGCGGTGACCGGGCATACCCTCATGGTAGCACAGCCCGCTCGGGCTGTCAACCCCTAGGGGCCGGAAAACTTTCCTGGCCGTACCCCTTGACAACGGCCCGCCCGTCGTGTAGTGTGTTCGGTACACTGGAGGAAGTTGCAACGATGGAAGTTGATAATTACGGAAATTACGCAACTACCGTAGACCTAAGTAACTGTGATTCGGCAAGAGGAGGTAACAGTGGGATTTCTGATTCATCCATCACTGGTGACGATGTTCATCGTGGCCTGTATCGTGGGCTTCAGCATCGAAGCTGTGGCAAGTAAGCGACGTAAGGCAAGGAAGGTTTCTGGCTCCGGCGAGGAGGGTAACTGATGTTCTCAGGACTGGGTACGATAGGAAAGTGGATCGGGATCATTCTTATCTTCATCATCGTTCTGGCAGCTTTCGTTGGGTACAACCACGTATTCGCTGCTATCGGTGATCTGATCCACCACGTTCACAACGGCGTGAAAACTACGATTCACCATGCAAAGCACGGCTAGCGCTTCATCAGTATTCAATACGCTGGCCGGTGATGCTTTCTGGCTGCTGATTCTGGGCGCTATCGTGTTCTTCGGCTTCATATGGTTTCTGCACAGGCTGGAACGCATGCGAGACGAACGTAACCTTGCAAGAGACAGACACAGACCAACTAGTTCAGAAGTCAAGGATAAAATCAGACGAGGCGAACTGGGGCCTGGAGGGTTCCCGGTCAAGAAACGAGGTAAGAAGAAATAATGAACGATTTCAGTGATCTTAAGGAAATGGCCCTGGATCTTGCGGTTGAGCTTTTCAATGCTGACCCTGAGATGAAGAGGCATTCGGAAGAGGGTATCCGTATTGCCCAGGCTAAAATGCCGTGGGCAAGTATGCAGGAGATTCACGAAATTCTCATGTACGTTGCTGAGAACTTCGATGCTCTTGCTAGTTCTGTTCAGGATGGCCTGGATGGCTCAGAAGCACTGCGCCGAGGTTCAATTAACACGACTGCGGCTGCTGGTCTTGCAATGCTGAAGGCTGAGGGCAGGCTTTAATCAGAAGAGGAGGGCAGCAATGTCCAGATGCAAGGAAATCTTGTACGATCACTTTAGTCCGGGCAGTGCTGTCCTTCTCTGTGACCTGGATTTCAGGCACAGTGAAGAGTACCATGAGGACAGTCTGCGAAGAGTACGGTGGATAAAAATAGAAGATGAAGCACCAGCAATGGTGCCAATGCTTCCTGTTCCGCCACTGAAAGTAGTGGGTGTTGAAAATGATGACGGCAATGACAGCAGAGGCGACGAGCTTCTTGCTGCCGCAAGTTCTTCGGGACAAGCCGATCCCGGAAAAAATCGTAGTCGCTGGAGACTGGCACGGAAACAACCTCTGGGCGTACGAGACTATCAGGAAAGCTTCTGAAGTTCTCAAGGACGAACCATATCCCCTGATCCTTCATCTTGGGGATTTTGGTATCTGGCCAGGAAAAGGCGGCGAGAAGTACCGCAGGAAAATCAGTGCGGCACTAATGAAGCACGATGCAGTACTGTTCTTCATTGATGGTAATCATGAGAATTTCAGGCATCTTGAGAACAGAGCACGCAGATACACAGTACCGGATCTAGGAAGTAACATCTGGGACGGCTCTGTACAGATAAGGGAGAACCTATTCCATCTGCCGCGAGGCAAAAGGTGGGAGTGGCATAACAGGAAGTGGCTTGCCTGTGGTGGTGCAGTATCAGTTGATAAGCAATGGCGGGTACTGAACAAGTCCTGGTGGACTCAGGAGACTATCACACCAGAGCAGGCAGAGTTTATCAAGGCTGGCGGAAAGTGTGATGTTATGATCACGCATGACTGCCCGTCTATGGTATTTCTTGATCTTCCTGTAGGCATGTTCCCGCATAAGGAAACACAAGAAGCTGACGCACACAGAAACTTGCTTCAGGGCATAGTTAACGAAGTTCAGCCAGAGTACCTTATGCATGGACACATGCACAGACAGTACACAAGGGTTCTCAGCACGAACTGGGCCAAAGTAAGAGTAGACGGCCTGGATATGGATGGCACACCGGGCAACTGGTTTGTTCTGAACACAAAGACGATGGAGTGGGTGGTTTAGATCGAGGAAGTAGAGTTAAAGAGATATATCCCGCCCGTTAACATGCCGAGAGCTATCATCGTTGATCTTGACGGTACGATGGCTTCCCACTATAACGAGGTGGGCGAGCAGATGCGAGGTCACTATGAGTACTCTAAAGTCTCTGATGACCTTCCCATCCCGGAAATAATCGAAGTAGTTGCAGCACTTAAGGATGCTGGTAACAGCATCATCTTCGTGTCTGGCAGGGAAGATTCCTGTCGTGAAGCCACAATTGAGTGGCTGGCAAGATTCGGGTTTGAGCCCGGTTCTTATCTGCTACTCATGCGTAAAACGGGAGATCACCGTAAAGATTTCATAATCAAGTACGAGATTTTCCGTGAGCACATCGCTGAACACTATGATATCCTCGTCTGCATAGACGACCGCTCTCAGGTTGTCGCAATGTGGAGGAAGATCGGCATAAGGACATTGCAGGTAGATGACGGAGATTTTTAGTGGACACAGCAAGCCTCAGGGAAATCAGCAATCTTGCTGATGAACTGTACCAGGAAGTCGAGGATAACGGTGACGAGTTCGATGACGATCTTAAAGCCGTTATCCTCGGCTATCTGGAAGAGATAACGAATAATACTGAATTGATATTCAAGGCGATGTTAGTGGATTAACTGACGATGGGAGGGTGCCATGGCGAAAAAGAAGCCAAAGAAGAGTTCAGGCGGTATGGCGCTGCTGATTCTGGTAGCAGTATTCCTGTACTTCTCTCATAAAGGCACTGATCCCGTATTAGGCAGTATAAGCGCCGCAAACTGTCATAGCCATTCCCGCATTGCCGTAGAGCAGTGTTACGCTCAGCACGTATTCCATAATAATCCCGCACAGCAAAGATGTCTTGTAGCTCTGTGGAATGCTGAGTCGGGATGGAGTCCTTACGCTCAGAACTCTTCTGGGGCTTACGGAATCCCGCAATCCTTGGGCCACGGTCATCCTTACAATCTAGGAGACTGGAAAGCCCAGATAAGATGGGGGGCAGCTTATATTCATGGAAGATGGGGCACACCCTGCGGAATATGGGCCATTTACTGTGTTAATACACCAAATCATCCCGTTAACTCAAGTACGGGTAAATGCTGGTATTAAGGAACCTCTGGTATCATGATGTGAGGAAAATATCACATCTATACCAGAGGTTTTTTATGTCTGACGACACCGCTGTATCAGCGCATATTCAGCTTTCATCGCACAAGTACATCATGCACTACCCTGAGCATCCCGCCAGGACCAGCGATCCTCATTACGTTGATTTTGAGGCATACAGGAAAAAGACTCACAAGACAGCACAGTGCAAAATCGGCGCACACAGAAACGACTTCTCTGAGTGCTCACTAGACAAGCCACTGGAATTGCACCACGCACACGTAGAGTTCTCTCTTCAGAACGGTGTTGACCTGAAATGGCTTGAGGTCGATTATCCTGGTATCTCTGATCCTAACAGTGTCGGGGCATGGGTAGAATCAGGAGATAACTTTGAGTGGCTTTGCGAGTTTCATCACAGAGGTCATGGCGGAATCCATGTTGCGGCAGCAGCAGATTTTGAGGCCGAGAAATACGTGCGAGGTCTGATTTCGTGATGATATACTGATTAGCGTAACCAAGCTAATCAGGAGAAAACATGAGACAAGCAGGAAAGCTGGGGCGTCTTGCTCCGCATCCTAAAAGCACACACCCAAGAGTATCACTTGAGGATCACTTCGATCTATCTAAGATCGTAGTACCGCCTGTAGTAGACAGAGCTTCAAAAGTAAGCTCATGGCCTATGTATCTTAACGATCAGCTAGGCGATTGCACTGCCGCAGGAGTAGGGCATGCTGAGCAGGCTCTATCAGCATATGGCGGCACAGAGGTAGATCTTACCGATAATACTATCCTGAAGCTGTATGAGGCTACAGGAGGCTATGTACCGGGCGATCCTTCAACAGACAATGGTGCTGTTATGCAGGACGTGCTTGACTACTGGCAGAAGAATGGGGTAGCCGGTCATAAGATCGATGCCTACGCCGAGCTTGAGGATTTCTACCACACAGCAAATCTTCGCAAGGCACTGTATCTCTTTGGCACAGTGTATCTTGGTATCAATTTCCCATCATCAGCTATGGATCAGTTCAATAACGGACTGCCGTGGAGATATGAAGCAGGATCACCTATTGAGGGCGGTCACTGCATCGTACTTCAGAAGATGAATCAGACAGGCACACCAGATATTCTTGACATTGTAACCTGGGGCGAACTGCACCCAATGAACATTCAGTTCTCTCAGCATTACGTTGAAGAGGCTTGGGTTGTCATCGATAAAGAGTGGATCACTGCCAGCGGAACTGACGTTGACGGATTCAGCCTGGACGCACTTATTCAGGATTTTAACGATATGACAGGCCAGTAACAGCCAAAATATTACACAAACCGCCAAGAAAAATGATAGTATAGAGCCATGGATAGAGACAATTGCCACGAAGAATCCCCAGTAGATTACATAATCAGAGAGCTGTGGGAGATACGGGAGTCTCTTAAGATTGCTCACAGAAAGCTGGATGATATTATGTCAGCACAGGATGACGTAAACGCAGCAATCGCGGCGCTTCAGAGCGAAGAGTCAGGTGTAGCGGCAGTAGCAGCAGACCTACAGACAGCAGTAGCAAATATTGCAGCAGAACTTGCTGCGCTACAGGCAAATGGTGTAGACACTACCGCACTGAATGCAGCAGTTGCAGGTCTAAGTCAGCCAATGGCTGATCTTCAGGCAGCACAGGCATCAGTAGACGCACTAGCACCCGCACCCGCTCCGGCAGCATAAGATAGCTGAATAAAAGTTTTAATAGGGCAGGGGTTGACAAGGCCCCTGCCCTATGCTATGCTAGGAGTCGCCGGGTTGGGGTAGCGCCCCTATTAAGTTCCTAGGTAAACTTTCCCGGCTCCACAATCCCCTATAGTTCAATGGCAGAACGGCTGGCTGTTAACCAATTGATCTAGGTTCGAGTCCTGGTGGGGGAGCTTTAAGAAATATAATCTGGGAGGTACTATGTTTCAAGCTATGAACTTAGTACGCTGGCTTTGCTTTGTAGGGGGAATCCTGCTGGCAGCTAGTGTGCCGAAAAAGGCAGAAAAATCGGTGCCGGGCATCGTTATCATGATAATCGGCATCGGTATTGGTGTCTATGGAGCATATCCAATCGGTCATTACTTTATCCACTAGCGGGAGGCAGCTATGTTTAACTTGCTTTTCGGGTCCGTACTGCACATTCTTATCGTAGTTGTGCTTGTTATTATCGGCACCGCATATCTAGCTACTCGCAGGACGTAATGCCCGCATACGATTACAGGTGCCCATTCTGCGGAGATACAAGAGTTATCACTCTTCCTATTTCGGAAGCTGATCAGGAACAGGAATGTTCCTGCGGCACGGTTATGGTAAAGAAATTCTCTGTACCCGCAGTAGTATTTAAAGGAAGCGGCTTCTACAGTACTTCCACCAGGAAGGTAACTTCCTGATACGCCGGTTTAGCTCAGTGGCATAGAGCACCGCCTTTGTAACGCGGGTGTCGTAGGTTCGATTCCTACATCCGGCTCATGGCTAAGAAAGAATTACTCTTCTCTATCAAGCCGGAGGATTGCGAAAGGCAAACTTTCCGGTCAGGAGGAAAAGGCGGGCAAAACCAGAATAAGAGGGAAACTGGTGTCCGCTGGATTCATCATCCTTCTGGTGCCCGTGGAGAATGCCGGGAGCAAAGATCACAGGATCAGAACTCAAAAACGGCATGGAGACGGATGGCAGAAACATCTCAGATGCAAACATGGATCAGGTTACAGGCTGCCTGGGGAGGTAAAACTCCTGAGCAGATGGTAGAGGAATCCATGAGGTCAGAGAATCTTCTTGTTCATACATTCGAAAATGGGGACTGGAAACTAATCGCGTAACTCAGGAGGGATCATGTTGTGCAAAATTCACATCACACTAGACTATCCTCCCGAATGGGATGATCCTTCTGACCCGGAAAACAGTATGTGGCTTCTGGCAGGATGGGGAGATGCTGACGTTCACATAATTGTTCCCGGCGAGAAGGTACTGGAAACAGTACAGGTGTTTCAGGATCTAGGACATTCAATTGCTGAAATTGAGTATATGGAGGAAGAAAATGGCAAAGGCAACAAGAGCGACTCTGGAACTACGAAAGTCCCACAAAACAAGGGAGGCGGGAGTAGTTCTGACCCTGACTCAGCGTGAAGCTGAGGCATTAGCAGCAGTGACAGGGAAGATTGGCGGATCTCCCTCTAACTCCCCAAGAGGATACATCAGCAATATTGGCAGTGCTCTGGCCGCTGCTGGTTTTAATTACAACGTGAACGAGGCATTTCTTGATGCTATAAGCTCAGCAATGCACTTTGATGATCTGCCTTCTTATGTGTCAGGCCAAATGCCAAAGAACAACGAATACGATGAAGTTGTTGTCGTATGAGTGAGGGCAATCCGGATAAATCTAGATGGACTGACGGCAGTATTCAGGGCATGGCTCCTAATTGCTCTTATCCTGGTTACAAAGGATCAGGTCATGTAAAAGGTATTGCCAGGAGACTTCGCCAGATGAAGCATTTTGAGGCAGAAGCAAGGAATGAGCTTACTGATCCAAGGAACAGGGCTTCATTCCGCAGACTTAGTGAAGAAGCACAGATAGAACTACTGGAAAAACTAGGCGAACCTGTGCTACCATAGTTAAACACCCCCGGAAACGGGGGATAATGCTGGATCGTATAACGGCAATACGACGGGTTCTGGCCCCGTTAATTGAGGTTCGAATCCTTGTCCAGCAGCGTGAGATTACTAAGAGGCGCAAAATCAGCGGATATGGATATGTGTCTCCCGGATGAACTTGCAATGGCTTGCCTGTATTGTGTAGGTGATGGTAAAGATCCGGACAATGCGAGGAAAACGTGCCCTAGATGCAAGGGATCAGGCACAGAATAACTGAATACTCTATGGAGAATCGTTTAACGGCAGGACACAAGGTTTTGGCCCTTGTAACGTTGGTTCGAATCCAGCTTCTCCAGCGCTAGGAGGCCCTGAAAGCATGTTTTTATGCTTGTAGGGGCCTTTCGTTATCTAAAAAGGAAATTGATGCGCCGATTATGGACAGCTTTAACTTGTGCATTAGTAATTTTCCTGCTGTCTCCTGCTGTGGTGGCGGCTGCTAGTACGCTTAAGATCATAACTAAGCACCATGCAGCCTACATCTGGGCAGAGAAACAAAAAGGAAAGCCTTATATCTGGGGCGGAATAGGGCCAGTAGGCTTCGACTGCTCCGGATTAGTTTACAAAGCATATCTAAAAGAGGGAATTCACCTTCCCAGAACCACTTTTGATATGATAGATTCGCCACTGCTGAAGAGAATTTCCCGTCATAACATCAGAAAGGGAGATCTGGCCTTCTACGGTAGCGGTCACGTCGAATTAGTTGCGGGAAGAGGCAGAACCTATGGTGCATTACACACCGGAGCGCCTGTCTGGTGGCATTATCCCAATCAATTCTGGCATCCAACTGAGTTTTTCCGCGTAAGAGGTTCTTCTAAACACGTTAGGGAGTAAGAATTACACAATATCTTGTCCTGTATTGCTGTGATTTTAGCCCCTGTCCGGCTCTCTGACCTGCGGTAACGTCTGACCGGCCTGACACCGGGAAATTTCCCGGCCAGAGGGCTTGACAGACAGGCCCGGACGTGCTAAGCTATAGCCATAGCAAGACACAGAGACACGAAAGCTTGAAAACAAAATAATCATAGATCAGCCGAGGATTCTGCGGGCGGCTACTGGCGGTGAGTAGCTGCAAGGGGTGGATGCCTTTTAGCTCTTCTGAGCACAGCAGGGGTCGGTTGTATATTCTAAGGCAGGTAGGCTGATCTATTCTAAGGCAGTTAGTTTAACGGCAAAATAGCAGCCTCCAAAACTGCGAGATGTGGGTTCGAATCCTACACTGCCTGCTAGCGGGAGATGCCGGTTCGATTCCGGTGCCGGAAGTAAAATGCATGCTGAAAAAACTTCTGGATAACTTCGACTAATGGAAAGTCGCCCGTAGAAACGTGACAACAGAGAGATACCTGACGGGTGTTGGGATCAAGGTTAGTAGTTTCGCGCTGGTACGCATAGGATCTGGCCAATCCAAAGCTATAGGACAGCAGTAACGAAAGCACGAAATTCTCTTAACACGGTGGATATAGCTTAGCCCGGTCAAAGCGCGCGGTTGTGGTCCGCGTTACCGTGGGTTCGAATCCCACTATTCACCCTGAGCACAAGCAATGTTGCTCCTAACGATTCGCCAAAAATATAAAACGGAATTCAAGATATAGTTAAAACATTGCAACCTTAAGCAAGATAAGGTTAAAAACTTGCGACTTTGTGCCGGATTAGCTCAACGGATAGAGCAGCGGTCTACGGAACCGTGTGTTAGGAGTTCGAATCTCTTATTCGGTGCGGTGGTGGGAAATGCAGGTACGAGTGGTAAGTCGGATTAAGCACAGTTAATCTGTGCCCACACCGTTCACTCAAAATCCCTAGCTAGGTGCAGGCCACTTTCCCACCAACCCAACGCGCCGGGGTAGCCCAAGATAGAGGTTCCTCTATAGAATGAGGAGATAGTGGTGGTATCAAATCCACCTCCCGGCTCCAAAGCCATTTAGCTCGGTCTGGTTAGAGCAGTTACCTGATAAGTAAAAGGTCACAAGTTCAAATCTTGTAATGGCTACGTTTGAACCCAAGAAATCTGGGAGACGATATGGCAGCTATGCTTGGTAATGCAACTAGGAGAAATCGTCAGGGTGGATGGTGGTGGTATTGCTGTCAGGGTCATGATGGACTCTGGAAGCACTACATCAAGCACAGGAAATCCGGCCAGAGATATCGTGAAAACAGACAGTGGCGTCGTGAATACGGCGTTTAAGGCCCTATAGTTCAACGGATAGAATAACAGTTTCCTAAACTGTAGGTTCCTGGTTCGAATCCAGGTGGGGTCGCGGTTCAACAAGAGAGTTGATCACTCTTGTCACGTAAAGACGGCTGAATCTTCGGCGGCTGATTCTGGCAGAACCATATCTTCCCGCCGCGTCCAAGGCCCAAATCCTAGGCAATTTTGGTACAGGCGAAAAATACAATACAGTGAGAGAAGCCGGTTCGACTCCGTACCATCATAAAGATGGAAATAGCATTGCGGTAATGCGCTCACTTTAAGCCTCTGTAGCTCAGCGGATAGTAGCAACTGCCTTCTAAGCAGACGGTCGGGAGTTCGAATCTCTCCAGAGGTGCATGAAGAAAAATTCTGATTACTGTGATGCGTGTAATAGTGGTGTCTGCATTCTGTGCAGCGGAGAGGGTTGCCTCTGCGATCATCCGAATGGAGTACTAAAATGAATATGTTAAGGAAAATTTGCAAGAGGCTTTGCGGCCCGTGTCAAGTGGATCAGTGTAATCTCTGTTCTGGTTGTGATTGTCCGCATCCTAACAAGTAAATAAACAAGGTCTTTTAGCTCAGTGGTTAGAGCGCCCGCCTGTCGAGCGGAGGGTCGAGGGTTCGAATCCCTTAAGGACCGCGTAATAGATCTGGGTTATTAGCATCCCAACCAGAAAAATGCTGACAGTCTCATACAACACTGTGAAAGTTGATGCCGGATTTTCGTAACCCGGTTATGGTGCGGACGTAGCTATCTACGAGACAGATAGGGTTTTTATTCCAAGTTTTTCCATAAAAAGCTGGACGTTCCGACCGATACGTGACGGCGGGGGTGCTCTGTCAGATTTCCACCCTTAATTAAGTCTGATCCTTTGTCACTAAGGTTTACGTGACTCCACCCTGAGGACGAGATGGGCGTTTACTGGTAACCTTATCGTAAAAGGTGCCCGGTTCTGGGTCGTTGGCCGTATCTAATGACTGCCTTGAACTATGTCCCAAGGCTATACCTGTAGACATAGGAGGTCTGGCCAAGCCTCGCTCTTAGCGCAAAGAGTGAAATTGGCCTACATAAGCCCCTGTAGCTCAACGGTTTAGAGCAGTTGACTTTTAATCAATTGGTTCTGGGTTCAAATCCTAGTAGGGGTACTAGGTGCGTATGTATTCGTCCAGTATTGCACTGGAAGATTCACAGAACACCTTTCATTTTTCAAGGGCCGCTAGCTCAATGGTCAGAGCACCTGTCTTATTAACAGTTGGTTGTGGGTTCAAGTCCTACGTGGCCTACTGTATACTGGCTACATGAAGAAAAAAGTAGTTCTTGACCTGTTTTGCGGCGCTGGTGGTGCCTCTAAAGGCTATGTTGACGCAGGATTTGATGTAGTTGGGGTAGACATAGCTCCTCAGCGCAACTATCCGTTCAATTTTGTGCAAAAAGACGCGATAAAAGAGCTAGATCACCTTATTTGGCTCAAAAATAAGGGCTGGAAGATCATTTTTGACCTTATTCATGCTTCTCCACCATGCCAAAGATACTCAAAAATGGCAGCTTGCAGGCCAGGATTGCAGGAAAAATATCCTGATCTGATCGAAGAAGTAAGATCAAGGCTGAAATTCATCGGAATCCCGTATATTATCGAGAATGTGCCCCAAGCACCGCTTGAAAACCCGGTAAATCTGTGTGGATCGCAGTTTAATAGGTATGCGGAGTGGCCTGGCTGGGGAAAAGTGGTGCTGAGAAGGCATCGTCACTTCGAATCTAGTCTTGATTTAAGAGAATCTGATGCACCGCACGACCATAAAACGTATGCTGTGACAGTGGCCGGGCATTCACCAAAGAAATCCGGTAACAATCGTCACGGAGTTGGTTATGTAGCAGTAGCCCGAGAAATAATGGGCACTGAATGGATGACCAGAGAAGAAATGGCAGAATCAGTACCACCCTGCTACACAGAGTTTCTGGGCAGACAGTGTATTGATATGTTATAATAGAAAATCCAAGGGCCTGTGGCATGACTGGGAAGCGCTTCGCTTGCACCGAAGTACATTAGGGTTCGAATCCCTATAGGTCCACTGGACGTAGGCTGTTAGGCCAGTGACCGGCGCGAAATCGTGACAGTATTCTAGACAGGCTGTCAAAATGATGCAAACTGGGATGTTCCCTCTGAGTAATTACTTAGGGAAGCGTCCGCCATGTTATAACAGGTTGCATATCACCTCGGATAAAAGTATGTGGCGTTTTTCAGTGCGGCTTCCGTTAACAGAACTGAAAGGTTCAGCCCAGCGAACCTTAATGAGACTGGGATTACCTGGGTATCGCCTAACTTGGTATGGCACTTGGTTTGGGACCAAGAACAATGGGGGTTCAAATCCCTCTATCCAGACTAGATCACTCTAGTAAGAGCGCCTTCGGCAAGTAGCTCAGCCTGATTTAAAGGGAAGCCTAAATGCCAATAACGGGATAACGAGTGATCTTTAATTTTGGACTGCTGTAGAGTGTCAAATCTGACATAACATACGGGGGAGGCTACTTTCTGGGCGGATTGATCATCTGCTAATGGATTGGTGGGAAACCTTTAAGCGCCGTATGGCTCGCTATACAGCAGTCCCGCGTGTATTTACAGACAGTATTCGGGAGGGTAAATGGATGAAGTAAAGTGTGTTTGTAATCACACTAAAGAACAGCACAAATATTCTAAGTGGACACGGCGTTCCCCGTGTCAGGAGTGCGGCTGCTTTAATTTCCGCTTTCCTCCTGATGATCTTGCGGCACCGTGGGAGGTTTAAATGCCTAAACTATTTGCAGCATGTGTTTGCAGTCACGAGGAAGAGGATCATCTTACCTCTGAAACACCGGGAGTATATCCTTGCGAAATCTGTAACTGCCCTAACTACAGGCCGAGTAACAACCGATGACTATTGACATCAGTGAACAGTGCCAAAGGTGCTGTCACACATTTGGAGAACACCAGCTTAACCCATCCCAGGCTTATGAATGCAGCCGTTGTGAATGCCCTAATTTTGTGAGGTCACGATGAGCGCAGTCCCGCCGCTGATTTGCCGCTGTGATCATGATTTTGAGGATCATGTGTACAATTCCGAATCAGGTAAGATGGAATGTATCTATTGTCCTTGCAATAATTATAAGGGGGCTGACTAATGCCGCTACACGATGGATCACAGTGCCTATGCGGGCACTACTGGGAAGATCATGAATATAGCCACACAACTTTGAAGTACCCATGTACTTGCTGTGGTTGTACTAATTTTATAGGCAAGTACGGGAATGGCTAAAGACTACGACAAGACAATGTGTACATGCGGACATATTCGGGAGGATCATTACTACAATGCACTTCTCAAGAGTGATGTTTGTGCATGGGCATGTGGTTGCCAGGATTTTGCGGAGGCGTAAATGGCGTATGTAGAGATTTGCTGGTGTGGACATTCATGGGACGATCACGATCAGGAAGATACCCATATCCCTTGTTTACTCTGTAAGTGCAAGGGATATCACCCTAAACCATAAGGCTGCTCAAATGATATACTAGGTGTGTAATATTGTATGATCATACCTAGATTGGACATCTTATGTCTCTATCACTTGTAGCAGTAGGCTCACTGACATCTTCGGGTGGACAGTTCGTAGCTGGTTATCTTGACGGGGAGCAGCGTGCAAAGCTGTTTATTAACTCGTCTGGCGCCCCCCTAAACGGAATTGCTAACTCTCTTCCGGTAACCGTATCCACCGCACAGGACACAATTGTAGACAGTGGCGGTAGCTCAAAGGTTGGCGGCTGGCTGGTGAAGATTAATCCTTCAGCACTGGATACCACATCTCTTAACTCTCCGCAGACAGTGAGAGTTGACCAGGATGGCTGGTTCCTAATTGCTAGCTCTAACAACGGCTGATTAAAAGTTTTTAACGGCTAGGTATTGACAGGGGCGGTCCCCTGTGGTATGCTGGTCACAGCAAGACGGAATCCCCGGATAGCGAACGCTTGAGGCTTGTGCTAATTAAATCACGACTCAGGACTTAGCACAATAATAAATAGCTACGGACTATCAAGGTTCTTTAATATTCCGGATAAACTAAAAGGACGGGCAAGGCAGGACGGTCGGCTGTGTAGTCACCGCTCTAGTCTGGTAAACTGGCAAACCTAGGATAAGTCCAGTCCCAGCAAAGGTTCCTGATAATAATCAGGACTAAACCTGCCATCAATGCGGTTTATGCAAGCGGCTCAAAGCGAACTGTCTGTAAAACAGTGGTCCCCGGACTTCACTGGTTCGAATCCAGTAACCGCAACTTTAAATAAAATACGGCTCTCTAGCCCAACGGTAGAGGCACATGACTTAGGATCATGCCAGTGATGGGTTCGAATCCCTCGGGAGCTACGCTGAGTGAAAGGATGGCAGTTGGTTACTCGCCATTAAACGACAACCTCTTTAATGATTAAAAAGCCGGTCCTTCACTCTATTTCTCAAGTCTCTTTAGCTCAGTGGGAAGAGCAGACGGTTGAAGCCCGTTGCGCATAGGTTCGAGTCCTGTAGGAGACACTTCAGGATTTATAATATGGGAGGGTACTATGACACACAGATCACCATTGCCACCAGAAGAGCCAGAGCCTAACCAGAGAAGAGTTCTTGCGGTTGTAATTATTTCCGCAGTAGTTCTAGCTGTGCTGGCCGTCTCTATCTTTCTGGGGTATAACTTCTAGCAGGAGTAGGTATGGCGGATAGCAAGAAAGACTATGATCCGGTAGTAGCAGTTATCTGGTTAGGTTTTGCTATCGTAGTCACAATCCTGGCGGGCTGGGCTTACATAGCATCGCACTAGAGTATAATTAGCACATGGCTGATAAGAAAGATAGCATAGAAGAGGAAGCGCTCTACTGGAGTAGGGCTCTGTGGTTAGTTTGCTTCCTGATCTTCATGTTCATCGGTATCTCTTATTTCAGCTAAGGCCACTTAGCCCAACGGCAGAGGCATTGGATTCAAAACCCAAACAGTGTCAGTTCAAGTCTGACAGTGGCTACAAGGGAGCCTAATTAACTCCTAGGGAAATGGCTAACACCATTGGTAGTCGCCCTCTTTCCCGCTTAGGCTCTGTATCCCAATGGCAGAGGAACGGAACTTAAAATTCCCTCAGTGTCGGTTCGAATCCGACCAGAGCTACAAAAGAGTTTAGCTAACTCTTCAGGAAGTAAACTGATATGGGGTTTCCACGGTCTGCCCGGAAACATACGTCAGGGGCTTTCGGATTGACTTCACTGAAGCAGACTATACAGGTGGAGCAATAGGAAGTCTCTTCCGATTACGTGACTATGATGTAGCGGTAACATAACGGCTTGCCATGTCGTTCTCGTGGGTTCAAATCCCGCTAGTCACTCTTTGTTAAACAATTACTGGAGGGTATTTTGCAACCAGCAAACATTATCAATCATATCGTGCTGGTACTGGATGCCAGTTTCAGTATGAAAGGCCGTGAGGCCGAATTAGTCAAGGTAGCTGACAATCAGATTGCATACCTTGCGCAAAGATCTAAGGATCTTGATCAGGAAACTCGCGTCACAGTCTATATGTTCAGCAACAGGAGAGAAATCTACTGCCTGATCTATGACAAAGATGTGCTGAGAATGCCAAGTATCAAATCCCTTTACCGGGTTATGAGCCAGACTGCTCTTATTGATGCCACGCTTCTTGCCATCAATGACCTGAAGATGACTCCTGAGAAGTACGGCGAGCACGCATTTCTTATCTACGTACTGACCGATGGTCAGGAGAATAACAGTGCCGCAAGATCATATGATCTGAAGAACACTATTGATGGTTTGCCTGATCACTGGACTATTGCGGCGTTTGTGCCGAACCAGGATGGCAAGTTTGAGGCTAAGAGATTTGGTTTCCCGGCAGACAACGTAGAAGTCTGGGATGCTACTTCAGTTAAGGGTATTGCTGAGGCGGGCGAAACTATCCGCCGCACAACTGAAACCTTTATGCAGAACCGTAAGGTTGGTATTCGCGGTTCAAGGTCGCTGTTCAAGCTGAACACCCTTACTCCTGATGACATCCTCAGCACAATGACACCTCTTATGCCGCAGGATTTCGCGCTAAGAGGCGTGCTATCAGACTCAAGAGCAGATGATTTCGTAAGAGATAACGGTCTGCCATTCCATGTAGGCATGGTGTTCTACCAGCTAAGCAAGCCTGAGATAATTCAGTCTCAGAAGAGAATTGCTATTCTGTTCGATGGCCGTGTGTATATCGGGTACAGGGAAATCAGGCGAGTCCTGGGTTTGCCAGACGACGAATCTGTAAAGGTAATCCCTGAGAACTATCCTTACACAATCTTTGTGGAAAGCACCGCACCTAACAGGAAACTGATTGCAGGGACCAGAGCGCTGATCCTTACCGCTTAATTGAAAGAGCCTATATCTCCATGTATACTGGGAGTGTAAATAATTCCTAGTTCTAGGAGCTTAAAATGGCTCTTTCAGTAGCGTCTCTTGCCGGTTATCCTGAAGTTAACAGCACATTTCAGGTAACTGCTGGTACTCCGACTGATGCTGCAACGTTCACGTTTACCAATGGACTGTTCACTCAGGGTGGTACACAGTATGTTGTAGGTGTCATCGATAAAGAGGGCGTAGTTCCCGTAAAGATTTTCGGATCTGACAACGGAACTGGTGGCGGTTCGTCAGGCGGAACTATTGTTCTTCCTACCCTTAAGACTATCCAGCAGCTTACCTATGTAGACAGTCTGGGCCACACACAGTATGGTGGCTACATTGTTACCCTGATTCCCGCACCGGGAACAGGTAACTCAGGAGTTACGCCAATCAAGATTGATGTTCCAGGTTACACAACTGCCTCACCAACTGTGGCTTATCCGCAGCCGGTAATGGTGATTCCTGTTTCCAAGAACGGCCTTCTGATTCTGGCGTCAACTTCTACAGGCTGATTAAAGAAAAAGAATAACAGGAGAATAATGCGCAGACTACTAGCATTAATTGCAACATCTGCTACTATCTTGCTCTCAGCAGGTGGTGTAGCAGCAGCAAGTTCAACTGCACCAGCAACACATAAGCCTCACCCAGACGTTGTATTCGTTCTGAATGAGACTTCAGGTAATTTCCTGATCCGCGATTCAAATAACCTGGAATCAGTAGGTAACCCGGTAGTAGAAGGTTCTCAGGGAGTATTCGGTCCTGCCACTGATATTCAGTGGCATGATATCGGTACTACCTTTACTTTCAAGGGTGTTACCTACGAGAATGGTAATTTGCAGTGGCAGGAGCACACCGGCTGGTGTGTAGGTGGAAACAGTAGCAATACCTCTGCCGTTATGGATCACTGCAATGGTGGTCACGGAGTAGTATTCCCGCTGACAACCAGGAATGGTGCAGACGTATTCATTAACAGAGCGGCAACTCAGGCAAACGGTAATAGCCTGATCGATCTATCCGGTTTGAACAACGGCAGTCAGTTTGCCTTTGCTGGTGACCAGCTATCAGGCTGGTTCCAGAGGTTCACTCCGGGTGGACAGTGAAAAATAGCTTTAAAATAGTTTAACGCGGGGTCTTGACAGGGACGCTCCCCTGTGGTACTCTGTAAGAGTCGGGCCGAGACACGTTGGTTTGCCCATGAAAATCTCGGCCCGGCTAATAAGCTCCTATCGTCTAGCGGCCAAGGACACCTCCCTTTCAAGGTGGCAGCGTAGGGTTCGAATCCCTCTAGGAGTACTGTGATCAGAAGCGCAGTTACGGGATACTTCTTTTAAGCAGAAAAAAATACCCTTAACGATTATTTCTCTGATTCTAATTCAACGCGGAGTGGAGCAGTTCGGTAGCTCGTTGGGCTCATAACCCAGAGGTCACAGGTTCAAATCCTGTCTCCGCAACTAAGTTCCAGATGTGAAGGTTTTAGTTACTTCAACGCCAGGACGGACACGTAAACTAATACCGGCATTTCCTCTGGACAATTGTTGGTCCGTCCAAGGTGGTAACAGTGTCAGAACTGTTACCATCACTAACAACTCTCGACGGAGAGTTGTAGATAGTGACTGAATAATGGCTACAGAACAGGCTGGGCCATAAAGTATACGTAAATCTAGTGCCCTTTGTTTCCAAGGCCAACTGGTGAGGGATAAAGGATAACAGTCAGGGGCCACTCTGAGATTAGATATGGGTAGCGCCATTACGTAGTTTCCGGATACAATGTCAACTCTGTTCTCCGGATTAAGGGCAGACAGCCCCTTCTATCACTCCCCGGCTATGGAGGGAAACTAGCCATATAAAGTCGGTAAGCCAGAGGCATAGGGCACTAGTCTCATAAGCTAGGGTTCCTGAGTTCGAATCTCAGACTGACTACTAGTTCCAGAAGTGAATTGAACAGGTACTTCATACGCAGCATTTGCGCATTAGCTCAGATAGAGCGCCGGGTTCATAGCCCGGAGGTCGAAATTTCCCTGATCAAGTTTGTTCCTCTGGGCATATAACTGAATGTGCTAGAAGTGTTTGTTGAGGGTTACTTCTTAAAAGGTAAACACAATTAACTGTAAATTAATAATTCTTGGTTCGAGTCCAAGTCGGCTGGCAACAGCCGGTAGTGAAATGAAATAGATATTCCACTCTCTTTAGCTTTCCTCTAGCACACTCTTTACGGCACCTTGACCGAGTGGTTTAGGTACGGGTCTGCAAAACCTGTTACGCTGGTTCGAATCCAGTAGGTGTCTCTATATCAGATGTGAAGAGAACGGTTACTTCTCTCCAACAATCGAGTACCAAGGGTTCGATTCCCTGGTATATGGGCTGGTGCCTTTTCCGTTTTCGACTTTTCCTCTGATACTAGTTTTGTTCTGATGTGAATAGCACGGATACTTCCGTATAGCAGGAAGCTGCGGGTTCGAATCCTGTCTGGAGTCATAGACTCTTGTAACTCAATTGGTAGAGTGCCTGCCCATAAGACACCGTACTAGACTATTTCTCAGAACATAAATCTTGGCTTAGAAGTGCAGGAAACAGTTACTTCGTATTGGGAACGAGAGGTCACAGGTTCGAATCCTGTTGCCCCGACAACACCGGGGTATAGCTCAGTTGGCAGAGCGCTAAAAATTTCTGACTCCGACTTTTTCTCTAAGCCATCAAAGTTTGCCTGAAGTGAATGCAAACGGATACTTCAATAGTTCGATTCTATTCATCGCCACCAATCACGGCGATGCTGGGCGTGGAGCCCGCATGAGATAACATCTCATTTCCGGCCGCTAAATTTTTTCTCAGGCTCTACATTTAAATATTTATACCAGATGCGAAGAATACAGTTACTTCACTATTTACAACTATCAAATAACACAAGATACTGTATTCGATTATTTCTCTGGTCCTTTCAAGCCACTGAATGTGGCAGTTTTATGTGACCAGATTGTCAATGAAGCTGCTCAGACAGTGGCTTCAGTTATCTATGGAGGTAACAATGTCAAGACTGAACACCAAGAAGATCGTTACGGCTACGTCACCAATTACGACGGTTGGCCCTGCGGTTACTTATGAGGGCGGGACTGGTTATGTCAATGACGCCTATGGTGAACTGTTCCGCCTTGGCGTTAACATGTTCGCGGGAGAAGATACTTTCTACGAGAGTGGTAAGTCCCGCGACAAGAGATTTACTGCTCTAGTTGAGCAGATTGCTATCACTGATCCTGCATGGCTGCTGAGTTTCCTAAGGTGGCTACGTCAGGAAGGTAACATCAGAACTGCTTCTCTTATGGGTGCGGCTCATGCTGTACACGCAAGACTAGCGGCTGGTGTTGAAGATGGTTCTATTGAGCGCGGCGAGAAGGGTATGAACAGGCTGTTTATCAGTGCTGTTCCCCAGCGTGCAGACGAGCCGGGGGAATTGGCTGCCTACTGGACTGAGAAGTTCGGCAGGACTATTCCTTCTGCTGTTAAGAGAGGTCTTGCTGACGCAGCTAACAGGCTGTTCAACGAGTACTCTCTTCTTAAGTACGACACCTCTTCTAAGGGGTGGCGTTTCGGTGACGTTATTCAGATGACTCACCCAAGAACCTTTGGCGTGGATAGTCAGAGTGATCTGTACCGTTACGCTATGACCCGTCGTTACGGAAACGAGGCAGACTTCGATTTGTCTAACCTTCCTATGATCAGGTTCAACGCTGATCTTCGCGCTCAGGCTGCGAGTGATCCTAGCGTTCTGCTTGATCCTTCATCCCTGAAGTTTGCGGGTATGACGTGGGAAGATGCGCTATCTCTTGCCGGTTCTAAGCTGGACAAGGGTAAGCTGTGGGATGCTCTTATCATGGGCGGATCAGTTGGCCACATGGCTATGCTGAGAAACCTGAGGAACATGCAGGAGGCTGGTGTATCTAAGGCAACTATTGCTAAGGTACAGGCTGATCTGTGCAACCCTGAGATTGTTGCTAGGGGCAGGCAGTTCCCATTCCGCTACTGGTCAGCTTACAAGAATGCTTCCAGCACAGCATGGGCTCACTCTCTTGAGGAAGCCCTAACACTGTCAGTAGGAAACATTCCGCTGCTTAACGGCAGAACTGACGTATACGTTGACACTTCGGCGTCAATGGATACGGGTATGTCTAACAAGAGCAGCATCAGAAGAGCAGAAGCAGGGGCGTTGTTCGGTATTGCTACGGCAATGAGAAACCCGGACAGCAGACTGTTCATCTTCGCTGACAACGTAAGGGAAGTAAAGGTAGAGCGTGGCGGCTCACTGCTAAGGCAGATTGAGAAGGTTAACCGTATGATCGGTGCGGTTGGCCACGGCACCAACACTGCTGAATCAATCAGAACTACTACTAGCCCATCTACCAAGAGGGCAGTGGTATTCACTGACATGCAGTCAATGGGAAGCCGTAGCTATGGTGGGTACGGTTACGGAGGTAACGTAAGTGACTCTGTTCCCGAAAGCACTTACCTATACGCTTTCGATCTGTCAGGGTACGCTCAGGGAGACATTCCTAGCGGAAATGGCAGGAGGCATCAGTTGGCTGGTCTGACTGATAGCGCGTTCAAGATGATGGATCTTATCGAGCGTTCTCATAGTGCCGCATGGCCGTGGGAGAAGTGAGCACGTAAGGCCGGGGGAAAAGAAAAAAGAGACGGCATAACCGTCTCTTTTTTCTTTTCCGGAACTATTGACATGAGTGGCCCCTTGTGGTAGGGTAGTCCCCGTCGCAAGGGATCGCGGGAAAAAGGAGGGCACAAATGACTACACCTAGGCTCGGTTCAGTCGTTAGCGTCAAGTTTGAAGGGATTGTTGACAGCATCGACCTTGACGGTAAGGCGGTTGTCAAGACTTCTGCCGGAAGGACTCATAAGGTTAGTCTCACCGATAGCAGCAGTGTTACTACTGTTTCAGGTGGCCCTAAGTACTGGCCTCCGGAGTCTGGTGATGTGTGGGTTTCCAAGAAGGGTGATGTTGTCTATCACGTTCTTGCCAAGGGACAGTTTCACCGTCGTACCGGCGTTAGCGGAGTGTTTGCAGTTTCATACATTGACGCTGTGAGAGCTTACGGCGATCTGGAACTGGTATTCCGTAACGGCGGAATCAAGTAGAACAGGAGAACAGATTTATGGGCACTGAGTACAAGAAGGGTGACATCGTTAAGATCACTTTCGAAGCGATTGTCACGGAAGAGGATAACCTCACGGCGGATAGAACCCTGAAGCCAAGCTCTTACCTGCTAGTCAGGGACAGGGGTGCAGGTTACAGCCACGCTATCTTTGACGGATCAGTTGGCTATGGTGTTGAGGTGAGTCTGGTGAAGAAAGCTGAGGAGGATTTCTGGCCTCCGCAGGAGGATGATGTGTTTAAGACCGCTACCAGAACTTTTCACTTCATCGGCGGTAAGTTCAGGCTTCAGAGCGGTACTGGCACTATCACTTTGACAAAGGAAGAAGTGCGGGGCAGAACTGGGCTTCGCCTGGTTTACCGTAAGTTCTGATCAGAGGTTTACGGTGCTGCCAGCCATAATTTCCGGCTGGCAGCACTGGGCAGGAAAACAAAATACAAGTTCAGGAAACTGGAGGGAATCATGTACGCACTCGGCAGGAAAGTGTATTACAAGCTTTGCTCGATGCCTGTAATTCTGATCTTGGCTTTCATCGGCCTGATGATCGGATTCGCTTTCTACTACGACACTCTGGAAACTATCCCGGCTGTTACCAATGCATTCCATGCGGCGGTTCCAAACGATGATTTCCGTCATCTGTTTTTCCGTGCGGCTCCTGAAACTCTGGCAGCAGCGTGGGTGGCTGGTCCCCTGATTTACTGCTTCGTTAAGAAGGGGAAGCTTAAGTACAAGAACACAATGACTATCCCTAGGCTCTTTATCAGGCCGGTAGTGGCTCTTTTGTTCGCTATCCCTGGTATGGCTCTTATGGCTCTGGCGTTCTACTCGTACACAAAGCTTCACGCCGATATCGTGGCAGTTACCGGATTCCATCCTCCGCACATCAATGCTCTTCAGGAATTTCAGAGTACTCATGCTAGTTGGTGGCAGAAGATCAGTATTACTCTTGCTGGTGACGGTAAGAAGAAGCTGGTTGTGCTTGCCGGTTCTATCTTCATGGCGTCGTGGATTATGAAGCCTGAGTTCTTCGCTATTCAAAGCTGGTTCGCAGAGGATTACGCAATCCGTCATGGTTACGCGGATAACCCGAACAAGGTTTTTAAGGGTCACTGGTATCATCACCTGATCCCTAACTACCGTGACCGTATCATCTATGAGATCAAGGATGGGGATTACAATCTCGCTCAGCACCAGACTCGTCACACTGTTTTCAAGTGGGTTATGCTGGTCGCTGGGATTGGCCTGCTGGTTAATGGGCTCTGCATCCTGATCTTCGTTATCCACTCTACTTCCTGAACGAAGTAGAAAACAGAAATCCGGGAGGAAAAAATGAACCTAGTTCTCAAGCGAATCTCCACTGTGATCGCTGCTGGTGGTGCTGCTGTTATTGTCGCTGCTTGCGGCAGTACGCATCTTCCGCATCCGACTCATGTGGCTAGCAAGATTGAGTGTGGTATTCAGTATCACAAGTGGGACAAGGCTGGTGGCTTGAAGAAGCTGCATACCGCTGGTACTGATATCGCTACCATGGCTCGTCAGATTGAGTCGCATCAGAGCAAGTCGGTTAAGGCTAACGCTAAGACCGTGGAGGATGCTATCACCGCTGCGCAGAGTGATCTGCCGCCAGGATGCGTTACTGGTCTTGACACAGATGTTTCCCGCGCTCTGGGTGACGCTAAGGTGGCTGTAAAGGATGCGGCTAAGCAGAACACCGCTGGCCTGCAAGCTGCTGGTAACAAACTGAAGGACGCTAAGGCAGCGCTTAAGCAGGCTGCTCAGGATGTCCGTAGCTATCTGAAGAGCTAATAACTCAACAGGGCAGTCAGTAAAAAGTTTTAATCCGAAAGGGTTGACATCAAGGGGCTGGGCTGGTATGATGGTGAGTACCAGCCCGGCCCACGGGCTAGTTTTACGGCGATGTGATGTTTAATGGTTAGCATCTTAGGCTTCCACCCTAATCGTGCCAGTTCGAATCTGGTCATCGTCTCTCGGCCAACGGCTGCCAGGAAAAAGCCGCAAATTAATGATAATTATATTAGAGCCTGATCAACAGAGCCAAGCGGATACCTAAACGGGCTCAAGGTGGTTTGAAATTCCGCACCAAGGAAGTTTCGCATAGTCCGGTCTATTGCGGTGGACTGCTAATCCACTTGAGCATTGCGTCTCTCACAGGTTCGAATCCTGTAACTTCCGCGCAATAAGATAAGGAAGGTCTAACATCGGTGGCGTGTCGCGGTCTTGAAAACCGTAGGGTTTAATCGCCCTGGGAGTTCGAATCTCTCACCTTCCGCGTAATATATATATATATATATATTTCGCCTGTTTAGCTCAGTCGGTTAGAGTGCCATCTTGGTAAGATGGAGGTCTGCGGTTCGATCCCGCAAATAGGCTCGGCTGAAGGATATGATGCATCCTCTGTCCTTCGGCATTACGCCTGAATAGTTTAGTCGGCAAAATTATCCTTTCGTAAGGGATCGAGTGGAGTTCGAATCTCCATTCAGGCTCGTAAGTATAAGACTAGAGATTAGGAGAGGTATATGCGACTTCGCAAGAGTTCTCTGGTGGCAGGTTTGGCGACTGCTGCAATTGCACTTCTATCTGGGGGTCAGGCAGTCGCTAATGCATCTGTCCTCCCTCTGGGAACTGAATCAACTACATATGTTCTGAACGATCCTGATAGCGGTGGCAATGGAAACTGGGCTATCGATAACTTCAAGCTACAGGTTTTCCTTCGCCCACCAACTTCGTGTGGTCCTAGCTGTTATCACTACACCGGGAAGCTTTCTACTCAGGGAACATCAACTACGATTAAGAATGCTTTCAGGCCGAATCAGGGTAACCCGCAGTCTGGTCTGCATATCATTGGCGCTCCGTTCAAGGTTGCTATGACCGGAACTGCTGATTATGACTTCACTGCAAATCATCTGGCGAACGCCAGTCTTGCTCCTGCTGTTCTGAATCTGCATGGAAGTGGTGGTGTAGGAACTCCGAACTTCTATCAGCATCTTTTCCCGGTCGGTACAACGTTCACTGACAATGGAGTTGCTTTCGGCAACTCGTGGTCATTCGTTTACCGCGACGTGAACTGTCATCAGATCTGGACAGACGCATGGAACACTGATGATGGTCAGGCTTATTTCGCCGGTAACATTAACGGTGGGCCTGCTTGTCTCCCGGTTCCTGCTACGCTGGCAGCTAAGGTTACTCCTAACCTTAAGAACGTAGGCGGATTCACTCCGTCAACCGCAGTGACTAACGTTACTAAGTTCAATGTCGGCGGCGGAAATGGTGTGTGGGCTAGCTCTGGATTCAAGCAGACCGCTACGATTACTGGTGGTGCTGATGTTCCGGTAGCTGATTGTGCTCCGCAGGCAGTGGATTGCTACATCTATCAGATGGATATCAAGGACACAGGAACCTTCAAGTCTATCCTGAGCGCTTTCCGTCCTAACCAGTTCCTAGCTGCCGGTAAGAGAATTGCCGGTGTGGTAGCTGGGAAGGTAACCGGAGTTCTGACTGTTCAGTTCTACAGCAGTGGTGTTCCGCATGAGGAAATCGTGCCTGGTGGTAAGTCAGGTGGATTCGATGCTGTTACGTGGTACAAGAGTTTCTTTGGTGCCGGTACAAGATTCGGTACTGCTGGACTAAAGCCCGCTACCTGGACGTTTAGTTATGCAGGATGCGGTCAGACGTGGACTAACTCAACTAGCAATAGTAAGGGTCAGTCTGCTACAGCCGGAAATATCAGAAGCAGCAAGACCTGCTAAAATAGACCCGACGATTGAGGCTAACTCGTCAGTAAATATTAGCCTCACACGCTCCTGTAGAGTAAGGGCTATCTCGCTACCCTCTCAAGGTAGAGACTGCCGGTTCGAACCCGGTCGGGAGTACATGAAAGATAGAGAATACCATTTGTGCGTTCCCTGTTCAACAGGGTTTCACCCTCATTCACCAGAAGATCATTGTCCTGACAAAGATTGTTCTTGTTAAACTAAGCCCCTGTAACTCAGCGGATAGAGTAGCTGGCTCTTAACCAGTTAGTCCTAGGTTCGAATCCTAGTGGGGGTACTCAAGGTTTGTAAGTTTTTCCTCTAGGGCGGTTATCTTAGGATATGTGCTGGGCGTAGAAGTATCTAGCAAAAAACTTACATAAGGGCGGTTAGCTCAGCGGGAGAGCGCTTCGTTTACACCGAAAGGGTCGGGGGTTCAGATCCCTCACTGCCTACCGAATACAGGAGAAAAAGAAAGCCCGTCAGGAGATTCTTGACGGGCTTCTATTATATGGAGTACAATGCAGGAATACAAATTAGAGTTCCAAGCCTTACCGTACATGCCAGGGCTCGATGTAAGCGGTTCTAAGGTGACTTCTTACTTCCCTAGGGTATCAGGTAGGGAGAGGGCCGAAAACGTCTCAGAGGCCAGTACGGCGCCGCCTGAGGGCACCTCAGCTAAGATCCTGTTTCTGGATATCGAAACCTCGCCTAACCTCGCCTACGTATGGAGTCTGAAAGACAATTACGTAAGCCATCAGGGCGTGGTAGTACCTCAGGAACTAATGTGCTTCTCGGCCAAATGGTTTGGCCAGGATGAAATTATGTTCTTCTCTTCTTTCCATGACGGCAAGGAAGAGATGGTCCGTAAGGCCCATGAACTACTGGACGAAGCAGATATCGTTGTTCACTACTACGGTAAGGCTCACGATATCCCGCATCTTAATAAAGAGATTCTTCTGGCAGGACTTACGCCACCTTCACCATATAAGCAGGTAGACTTGTGCCTGGCTATCAGGAGGCAGTTTAAGTTCCCGTCTAACAAGCTGGATTACGTTACCAAAGCACTCGGGATTCCTGGCAAGAAGAAGAGCATAGGATACGAGGGATGGATCGCCTGTCTTAATAACGATCCTGACGCGTGGGAGCAGATGAGGCTATACAATGAGAATGATACGAAGATTCTGGAAGCGCTTTACATCAAAGTGCTACCGTGGATTCCTGGTCATCCGAACCTTTCGGTCTTTGCTGAGAATAAGACGTGCCCTTCGTGCGGAAGTCCCAAACTTCAGAAGCGAGGCTACGCAAGAACTAACGCGGCTAGCTACAGACGTTATCAATGCCAGTCTTGCGGACGCTGGTGCAAGGGCAGCAAGAAAAAGGGCGGATCAGAAGTGAGGGAAGAACCATTGTGATAAGATTGGGCTGTAAGAAAGATTACTGCCGATGTGAGTCAAAGTGGTGTGCTTGCATAGACGACAGTCATTGCTATATTCACGAAAACGGCTGCCACATACTTTGCGCAATACAGGACTGATATGTACGTTAACGATCCATCTGAGAAGGCCCAGCTTCCGGTAAAAACTTCTCCTGTTGAAGATGAAGAACCAAGACCCGCTGAAGATTTCTTCTGGGATGACACAACTCTTGGTGCCAGGCCGCTGCCTTATCAGATGCCGATCAATGCGTACCATGAAGTCTGCAAGTTTGACGAACGCGGTGAGCATACTCAGATGGCAGATAATTGCCCGCACTTCGAGCCTTCAGATGAAATGGGCAGGAATATAGTAACAGGATGGACTGTTCAAAGTGGTAGCTAACACAATAGCTCCGTCAGGAGAATTTCATTACTGTCATGGCTATCCTTGTTATCACTGGAGTCATCAGAACTGGACGATTGGGACTGCGCCAAATCCGGTACAGGTAGGATGGCAGTGCCCAGGATGCAAGACATACTACGCACCCGCAATCATTAGTTGCACTTGTGAGGCAGTAAAGGTGACCTGGACAACCACTGACAGCAGTAATGTAGGTTAACATGGCAAGACGACCCCGCGTTAAGATAGACGTTGGATCAATTCTTCGTAGGGACAGGGAAGCAGCCAAGGCAAGAGAATTTGCTAAGGAAGAAGGAGAAGGCGACTTCATTCCCTGGACCTACGATCCAACTAAAACTACCTGGCCTCAAAATGGCTGGGATCACCGTAGAACAACTATGGCCGGATACAACAGGACTACTCAGACATTGAGAATCAAGTTCTTTACTGATGGTTCGGTGTACGATTACTACAATGTAGACGAAGCAACAGCCAGAGCATTCCGCAGGGCAGCATCGCCCGGCAGATTTATTAACGCAAGGCTGAACGCACTACCATACGAAAGAATAAACTGAATGGCAAAAATGCACGGCAAGGATCTCTTCATCGGAATAATATCGGTGAGGGGATTTTTTGTATTTGACATAGCCCCTACGAGGGAAATAGAAGAGCCTTTCCGTGACTGCAAACGCTCCCTGATTATTCACTGCTGGCCGGGCAAGGCTATAGTGGTCGGTAAGTGGGGGCCAGAAGCACCGGAAGACCATGAAGTATACAAGCTGATGGAAGCTATTGAGGGAAGAGAGATAACAGAAGTTGAGACTAAGCAAGCAGAGGAAATTAAACGACCTGAAACTGATTGAGGAAACATGGTACACCCCTGCATACAGGACAGCCGGTAAAAGGGCTGCTACTATGAGTACTCATGACATACTCGAATGGACGGATGTAGCTGGATCTGCTATGGCTAAGGCGTTCTCAGACTACAGAAAAGAGAAAGACCCGGACACAAGAGGCGCTATACTAGAGGAGTTAAAGAGCGCTATTTCACAGATGCAGGCAGTCACAGAAGAGCTACTTTTTCGTGACGGTATAAGGTAATCGTTTCGGGTAGAATAATATAGATAAACCCTGAAAAACCCTGTACCTAGAGGAAAAGTGATAGATGGACGCCGAAGCAGCCCACTGGCTTATAAACTTTGGTGCGGCAGGAGTGTTCCTGGCACTTATCTGTTTTAAGATCTTTGTACCGGGCTGGTATGCGAAAAAACTGGAGAAGGCACTTGATCTTCGTGAAGAGGAGAACAAGGTGCTCAGGCAGTCTAACAAAGATCTGGCAGACACAGCAGCCAACTCTAATCAGCTAATCGGAGCACTAAAGAGCATCGCTATGGAGCGGCAGGATAGGGAAGAGCCTAAAACTTCCTCTTCTCGGGGAGAAGATGCATGAATTGCCTGAGACAACACTTTATCAGGATTTTCGGGTTTATGACACATAAAGATGCAGAACAGAAAGTCCGTGACGCAGAACATGGACTAAATACAGCAAAGGCCGTGGCCCACGCCAGGCACAGAACTATTGTGCAACCAGGCAGATCTCTACGGGATGACAATAACTTTGCCAGCATAGTCAGGGAGTCCCTGAAGATAGGTCACACGGATAACTAATGCACTTCATTGCTTCATTCATAGCTTCATTGTTTCACCACACACAGGCTCAGTATCTTGTATTTACTTTCAAGGCCGTAATCATACTGAGCCTGGTTTCTGCCATCACATTCGTAGCTCAGTACACATACTACGCGCCGTGGTGGAGGGACCACATTGGTCAGCGTATAGTCTACGAAACTATCGGGATCGTTCTTCTGCTGATTCCATCTGCCCTATCTTTGTTCTTTCATCTGAACAGATTGACCAGCGAAGTTGTTGCCTGGTATGACTGTTCGATGCTGGGTGTCGTCGCCGGGATCATAATATGGGGTATAGTTGTATGGAAGAATGAAAGAGATTACGTCCAGTCATCAGTAAGAGGTCAAGATGGCAACAGCGACCAAGAAAAAGACAATTCGTATCAAGCCCAAGAACAGGGGCAAGTTCACAGCGACAGCAAAGAAGGCCGGGAAATCTGTACAAGCTGAAGCTTCAGCAGTACTGGCCGATCCTAAAGCCTCTACTGTTCAGAAGAAGAGAGCACAGTTCGCTAAGAACGCAAAGAAGTGGAGTCATAAATGACAGCACCTTCAAGAACCGTACATGTATCGTCCCCATGGTTTTCAAGAGCACTCATGATCGTCGCAGCATTTTTGTTCTTGCTGCTCACCCTAAAAGAAGCAACAATTATCAGCGGTGACCTGCCGTGGCTTCTAGGTGGCGGTCTGACAGCGATGACACTATCATTCCTTATCCCTTGAGGACACAATAAAATAGCTTAAAGAATGATACCCTTATTGGTGAACACTTAATCGTGTAGCACCGATAGGGGTATTTTTTATGGAGCAAATGCAGGAAGATTACGTAGACGCGGCACAGATTGACTACGAACTTGACGAGAGCAGCCAGAAGTTCGTAGACGAGCTTATTGATAAACTGATGGTCATTTGTGACGACCTGTCAGGGCACCCTCTGAGGCCGTATCAGATTCCATTTGCCAGAAGAATTTTTGAGTCGCTTATAACAAACGACGGGGCAACTATCACTGCCCTGTTCTCACGTCAGTCAGGTAAGACGGAGGCCGTGGCTAATGTTATAGCCACATGCATGATCATGCTGCCAAGACTGGCAAAGATTTATCCGGAAACTCTTAACAAATATAAAGAGGGTGTATGGGTTGGAGCATTCGCTCCGGTAGACGAACAGGCTGATAACCTGTTCGGCAGAATTGTTGACAGGCTTACATCACACACAGCTTCCCTGGTTCTGTCCGACCCTGAGATAGATGATTTCATCACAGGCCGGGGAAGAATGATCGCGCTAGGGAAATGCGGCTCACTGGTACGTAAGACTACCTGTCACCCTAGGGCAACCATTGAAGGACGTACCTACCACATCATTCTGGTTGACGAATGCCAGGGAGCAGACGAGGTAGTAATTAACAAGTCAGTATCTCCTATGGGTACTGCTGTTAACTCCACTATGATTTTCACAGGCACTCCTGCCATGCATAAGGGTGTCTTTTACGAGACAATTAAAAGCAATAAAAGATATTCTGTTGCGGGCAGAAGATCCACCCAGAATCATTACGAAGTAGACTGGAAAACAGTCGGCAAGTATAACCCTGATTATCTTAAGAGGGCAACTAAAGAGCGTGACAGGCTTGGAGAAGATTCGGACGAGTTCAAGCTTTCCTACAGGGTTATGTGGATTCTCGACAAGGGTATGTTCACCACCAGCGAGAAGCTGGATGAACTTGGGGACATTTCGATGCAGTCAGTGGTACACGCCTATCACAAAACCCCAGTTGTCGTCGGTATCGACTGTGCAAGAAAACAGGATCGTACAATTGTTACTGTTGTCTTTGTTGACTGGGATAATCCTGATCCTTTCGGGCTATATCATCACCGCGTACTGAATTGGCTTGACCTTGAAGGTATGGACTGGGAAGAGCAGTACTTCAGGATCACTGAGTTCCTGGCTAACTACCGTGTATGGAAAGTCGGTATAGATATCGGCGGCCTGGGAGATACAGTCTGCCAGAGGCTTCAGGTTCTTAATCCGCATATAGAATTTGTTGAGCTTGGCTCAGCGCAGTCAGAGCAGACAGTAAGATGGGCTCACCTAAGAAACCTGATGGACCGCAAGCAGATTTCCTGGCCAGCAGGTTCTAAAGTTAAGAGACTTCGTAAGTTCCAGAGATTCTATCAGGAAATGGAAGATCTTGAATCAGAGTACAAGGGTCCGTACTTTATAGCCAAGGCTCCTAAAGCTGCTAACGCACACGATGACTACCCGGATTCATTGTCAATGGCCTGCATTCTTACCAAGATGGATTACGAGGAAGCAGAGGAAGCGGAAGTATACCAGAACATCCTCTATCAGAGAAGGCGCAGATGATAAAATGGGTCTGTCAGCAATTAATGAAATTACGGTGAGTAATGACCGCTCAGACAGGAATTGACTATCAGGGCCAGCCTCTTATTGATGCCTGGTGGACTCCTGCATGGACTGCTCAAAACCAGTCTTACAATTTAACACCGCCTAATCCGTTCTCTGAGCCAGGGTTTCCTACTGGTCTTACTTACGTTCAGGTCTTCACTAACAGGTTTGATTTCGATGGGAATCCGCTATCAGGATTCTTTACCTTCTTTCCCAGTTCATCTATCACGGTAACGGACGGGACAACCACAGCTACATTCCCTCAGAGATTCGCCGGGCAGAATCTTAGCCCCGTGGGACTGAATGAATTTGGCAACGGGAAAATTCATCTGTATTACGGTAAGCTATTTGTAGCATTACTAGCAACAGATAACGCCAGTACCACGCCAACCTCATTTACCTACCACGTTAAAGAACATTTTCTCGATGGGCTTGAGTACGATATCACGGTTCCCAAAGCTTCCTCGGTTCCAGTGCATCTGGAATCCCTGATTATTCCCGGCTCTATCAATAACATGGAACAGGATGACGTGCTGAGAATCGCTGCGGTTTCCACTGAGTTTGTGTCATCTGACATTACCGCAATGATCGGCAGCCTGGGAATCAATCCTACAGATTTCCCTGTGCAGTTTGCTTTCATCCCAAGCGGTGCTGAGCCACAATCAGGAGACTGGCATAATGGTGCGTGGGCTTCAGATAATCCTCCATACGTTGCCCAGATTCTTGTTGGCCCCGCAAATGGCGGGCTAGTTCTGGCCGTTGGTGCTTACCAGATCTGGGTCAGAGTTATTACATCATCTCAGGTTCCGGTCATATCAGTCGGAACACTAGTTATTTTCTAAAGGACATATTATGGCCGTTACAGCACACGTTTTCCCCGGCTTCACTCAGGGAATGGGAACTAAGACATTCTCCCTGAACAACGTAGACACTCTTAAGGTAGGACTGGCAACAGGAACCTTTAACTGGGTTGCCGCAACTGAGGCATACACAACTGTTTCCCAGTTCCTTGCCAACTCTGGTTCAGGTGGCGGTGGCGCTCTTACTGAAGAGGCTGGCGCTGGATATTCCCGCCAGACACTAACCTCAGTAAGCTTCTCTCAGTCTGGTCTGGTTAACACTCTTACCTGTGCTAATCCTTCATGGACTTCCGCAACCTTCTCAGACAAGTACGCATTCTTCTATGACGCTGCTGTTGACACCAACGACACAACCAGGCTTCTGATGTGCTACTGGGATTTCGGCGGAACACAGGCAACAACCGCTGCCACATTCACTCTTACTATCAGTGGATCTGGCCTGATCACTTGGACTTCAAGCTGATGGCTTTTATTCACGACGATGCTTCGTATCAAGCAAGCGTTCTATATACACTTCTCAATACACGCATTGATGGATCAAGTCCATTTGAGCTAACAGTTTCATGGACATCAGAGTCTACGGACTCTAATTTTCAATTGAACATGCTCAGCCCTTTTCCGTGGCGCACGCAACTACCAGAAGATGTTCATATAATCGGTTTTCTATTTAATGTGCCCGCTGGTGTAACTATTGATATTCCTACCTTCCACATGGGACACAGCGGTAACTCTCCGGTTTTTGATATATTCACTACTAACACCACTGGATCGGACCAGCTTTGCTCAGTAGATCTTATTTGTGAACTGGTGTAATTATGGCTGAAAATATCTACTCGGCCTACAATGGTCATATACCAACTTCAGGTGCGACAGCAGCTATAACTCCGGTAACCACAGGAGCTACAGTTAAAACACTCATGCAGTTGGCACCCCCATCAGGCCGTAATATCAATATCGTTGAATGGGGAATCTCATTCGACGGTTCCCCTGCCGCTATTAGAACTGAACTAATCGACACGGGAACAGTTTTCGCTACCGTTACGGCATACACTTCTGCCGCAGTAGACATAACAAATGTAACTAACCCCGGACAACAGGCATCACAGCTAACTATCGGAACAGGTGCTTCAGGATTTACTGCATCGGCAGAAGGTACTATTACTTCTACTCAGCTTTATGACTATCAGGTGTTGTCTACCAACACTTATATCAAGCAATGGCCGCTAGGAAGAGAGCCAATGATTAAAGCTGGTGACGCTCTTCGTATCAGGGTTACTGCGGCATCTGCGGTAAACGCTATCTGCTACATTACCTGGAGAGAATAGAGTAAAAGAGTGTCTTACACTTTCACTCAGACTTTCTCTTCTGCCGGAACAAACAACGGCACCGTTCCGCCCAACGCCACTTCCCTAATAGCACAATGTTGGGGAAGTGGCGGTGGCGGTGGCGGATCTGGTGCTGTTACCGTTCACGGTTCTGGTGGTGGCGGTGGTGGAGAGTTTGCCCAGGAAACAGGAAGTATTATTCCTGGTACTGCTTTTACTGCTGTAGTAGGGGCTGCTGGTTCTGCTGGTTCATCAGGTAATGGTGGTAATGGTAATAGCTCAACTTTTACTATGACCGGGTTCACCACAGTTACCGCTCATGGTGGTTCTCTTGGCGTTGGCGGTACAGCTAACGGTGCTGGTGGTGCTGGAGGAACAGGGTCAACTAACACTGTTCACTTTGATGGTGGTCTAGGCGGAACAGGAGCAGGTTCAACACATCTTGGCGGCGGTGGAGGATCTTCTGCCGGTACAGGATCAGTTGGTGGTGCTGGTGGCGTTAATGCTGCCGGAACTCCTCCTACTGGTGGAGGTATCGGTGGTGTTGGAGGAACAGGTTCCGCTGGTGGTGTAGGAAATGCTCCAGTCTCAGGCCCAGGTGGAGGCGGTGGAGGCGGAGAATCCGGAACTGCTACTACTAACCGTGTTGGTGGTGCTGGTTTTGCCGGTCAGGTTATTCTTATCTGGACAATAACTCCACCAGTAATTCAGCCTCCCGGAGTACCAGTACATGATGCATCTCTGTGGTGAAAAGAATTAATTAACCCATGGCTATTCTAGGTCGCGGCTTTCCCATACCGCCAAAGATTCTGCCAACCGCGCCACAGCCTCAAACAACGGTAACGCTTGATGCCACTGCTGGATACGCGGGGGCTTCAGGAGCACTGGTTAATGGTAATGCTGGTAACTGCATTATCGTTGCTGCTAAAACCAATGGCGGAACTAACACCATAACTAATGTTACTTATGGTGCAGCAACACTTTCACTTATCGGATTTATCCCAAGCAATAATGGGACATCTGGTGGCGTGGCTATGTACGGCAAGCTTGGCAGCTTGCCTACAGGATCTAATACTGTTACCGTTACTGGTGGCCCCCCAATATGGGCTGGTGCAACCACCTACGGTGGTGTATCAAGTATCGGGACAGCAGTAACCGCATTTGGTAATAGTTCATCTGGAATTATCGCTGTAGCTAACACGACAGCAAGTAGCCTTATAGTTGCTGCTACTTCCTACGGCGGAAATAACGGCGGGGGAACTTTCACCGCTGGTCCGTCATCTACAATCCGCTGGCAAGAAGATATCAATAATACCGATGCTGCTGGCAACGGTATGTTTGAAGATCAGGCGTCGCTAGGCACCGGCAAAACCACTCTCCTATCTTGGACAAACAGCGCTGGTGCTGACTGGTGGGGAATGGTAGCAGTTGAACTGCTGCCTGTTACCTCCGGAGTTCCGGTAAATGTCACTGGTGTTACGGCAACCGTAACTGTAGCTGCTGTAAACGGAACAGTAACAGAAGCTATTCCGGGAACAGTTTCTACTGTAGCTGCTGCCGCAGTAGCAGGAACGGTAACTGAATCTATACCAGGAGTGGCTGCTGCTGTAACTGTCACAGCTAATCCTGGCGGTGCTGGATCAACTGGTGTTACTGGTCCTACTGGCACAGTTACAGTTTCCGCAGTTGCAGGAACAGTAACAATTTCCCCAGCGGGGGTAGCTTCTGCTGTTACTGTTACACCTATCGCGGGCACAGTTGTTGAGACTATTACCGGGACAACTGCTACAGATACAGTTGCGGCTCAAGCCGGTACAGTAAAAGTAAATCCGCAGGGAACAGTTTCAAATGTTAATGCAGCAGCGAATAATGGTACTGCTGTAGTAAACATTCCTGGCACAGCAGCAACAGTAACAGCTACAGCTATAGCCGGTACAGTTAATGTAACCACTCCTGGCGTAGCCTCTAATGTAAATGTGGTTGCTAATCCCGGAACTGTAACTGCTGCGGTAACAGTTAGCGGTGTTACTGCTACAGCATCCGTAGCAGCCATAGCCGGAACAGTTACGATTTCCGCTCCCGGAACTGTTGTTAACTCTCCTGTACAGGCTGTTGCCGGTAATATTGAGATTGATATTAACGGAACTTCTGGTAATGTCAATGCATTTGCTCCTGATGGTGTAGTTGGTCAGGCAACTGTTGTTGGCGGCATTACCAGTACGGTAACTGTAGTAGCCAACCCTGGAGGATTGCAGCTATCAGCTAATGTTCCTGGTGTCACAGCTACGGCAACCGTCGCGGCTATTGCAGGAACAATCGTTGAAACTATTTCCGGATCTGTTGCTCAGGCTACGGCCCACGCAAATCCGGGGACTGTAAATGTAACTATCACAGGAGTAACAGCAACCGCAACTGTGGCTGCTATTCCTGGTACTGTTTCTGAAACAGTACAGGGCACAACTGCTCATGTAACTATTTCAGCAACGCCGGGTATAGTAAGCGCTGACGCTGTTGTTCACGGAATCACTGCTACTGTAGCAGTATCGGCAAAGACGGGAACGGTAAAGGTTACTGTACCTGGAACTGCTTCAGCTTCATCAGTTTCAGCCCGTGCAGGAACAGTAAACCTGAATATCCCTGGACCTTCATCTAATACTTCCGTTAAAGCTTTTGCTGGTCACGCAGGTCAGATAGTAATTGCTGCCATTCTCGGTCCTAGAGACTGGATGGCTAAATTGAGAATACCTGTTTACAAGAGGCATTCTAGGTAAGATACAATAAGACTGTAAATATTTACATCCATGTTAGGACTAACACTATGGCTACGTCCCTAGGAATCGAGAACACTACTGGTTGGACAGACCAGCAGCTAGCTTCTCTTGAGAGCTATGCCAACGCAAGCTCAACTCTTTTCGTGCCGTCTCTCCAGAATGGGTACAATGCCTGGAGCCTTGAACTAGATGACGCCACTGCTACAGTTAACTTTCCGGCCTCAACTCACGGTCTGCTAACCAGAATTTATGTTCCGGCTAACTGCACTGTAGGCCACGTTGACTATTACTTCACAACTACAGGAACAACTACTGTTTTCCTTTCCGGGCTTTACTCAGCCACAGGGGCACAGCTAGCCACATCAGTAGATGCTCACGCAGCTATTGTGAACACCGCTCTGACCCCCGTAGCGTTTGCCGCTTCAGCTAACCTTGTTGGCGGTAACTACTACTACTTGTTCACTACAATTACTTGGTCAGTACAGCCCGTGCTTGCTGGTGTAACTTACCCAACAGGCGGTTCTGGTGGTGCTATCGCATTCGGTAACGCTGGTGTAACTCTGGCGTCTGCGCCGATTACCTCTGACTATGGCGTGCAGGCAACTCTTCCTGCTTCCCTGACTCTTTCAGGTCAGATCGGGTACGCTTCAAAAGTATGGGCAGGACTAAGGGCCTGATATGCCATTCACAGCAGTAGAGACAGCAAACGGTACTCTTGTAGCGAACACTGTCACAACTATTACATTCGGATCGGGCTCTGTTCCTATCCGTTATGGTGCTGTTGAAATTACTAATGAGAGTGGCACAACCCCGGCTCCTATTTACGCTACAGTGGATGGAACTACACCAACTGTCGGTGGCCAGGATGACGAGCAAATTGCGCCCAATCAGACGGTTATACTTGATAATGCAGAACCATACTGGACACAAGGTCTGATGAATGTTCCGGCAGGAACACTGATAACAACGATCCCCCAGACTGTAACCCCTATGGGATCATCTATAGCAGGCGGTATCGCTAGCCCCGGAACTACAGTTAAACTTATCTCAGCACAGACAATGGGTTACACCGTAACCGGCACTGGCTGATAAGGAAAGAAGATAAAATGGCAAATAAGGATTTTGGCTACACTCAGGCCACTCCAAACAGGTCACCTCTTGCTCCGGTAGATCACTACCCAGAGCGTCCGGGGACTATTTATGAGGTAAAGTCGGGACCAAACCAGTCAGGACAGGTTGGCCCATTGCGTTTCGAGGAAGGTCTGGCAACTGACACCGACCTTCCCAATGAGTTTGAAAACGGTATCAGGCAGGGATACGTTCCCGCACCGGGCCGCCCGAATCATAACATGAATGTATATGAGAAGTGGCCAGCGGAAACAATGAGGGAACGTGCTCACGTAGGTTCTGCCGCATGGGTAGAGGCACCAACATATCTTGGTGAGTTCTCTCATGGTGCAGACTACGCTACTGCCGAAAGGAAGTACGAGCAGGTTAACCGTGGTGCTCCTAACCCTTCAGGCAAGCGTTACGAGCGTCGTAACCCTGCGGAAGTAATGGACTAAGCTTATGTCTGCGCCGCTAAATCCGGGGCAGTTCAAAAAGCCAACCCGGCACACGAAAGGTCATACCGTTGTACCAGAGTTTCATCACAGAAGAACTCTGGTAGGGTACAGGCCGGAAACAAGGCTGGGTGCTAAGAGAAAATCACCTCTTAAGAAGCCGGGAACTGATGTTAGAAGACCCGGAACATATGTACTGCACGCACCAAAACCGAGGGTAAGAAGAGGCTAAATCTTCTGCCGGGAGTACTCAAAAAGTACTCCCGGCATCCTCAGGTTTAAGAACAACTAATACGGGACACTTAAATGGCAGAGAAAGTAGCAAATGAGCATTGATTTTGTAAGCCCATCCATGAGGGCTGCTGGTAGCGACCTTACTGTTGCTATCTCTCCTCTAGGTCTGGTCGAGCTAGCTGACGAAGAGTTTGAGGTTCATGGACCCAGACTTAACCGCTATGCTCAAGCTTGGGCATTCTATCTTGGGCATCACTGGGCTTACAGAAGAGAGCCAGGAGAGCCGCAGATAACTTTCAACTATGTGCGTGCATTATCAGACTGGATGGTAAACTTTACCTTCTCTCGCGGAGTTACATTCCAGTCACCTAAGAAATTCCAGCACATTATCCCCGCTCTGCTTGACCGTATCTGGATGAAGGACAATAACAAGCAGCAGCTACTATGGGAAATCGGCAACCAGGGAAGTGTTCAGGGAGACTCTTTCGTTAAGGTTGCATGGGAACCTCCTTACACAGATGCAGTAGGTTCAGTACATAAGGGCAAGGTAAGAATCCTGCCCATTAACGCAAGCTTCTGTTTCCCGGAATGGCATCCTCATGACAGGGATCGCCTGATCAGGTTTAAGATCAAGTACCGTTTCTGGGGCACAGCACCGGAGGGAACACGTCAGGTATTCACCTACGTTGAAATTCTTACTGATGACACCATTGAGGAATACGTTAACGACGAACTGATTGACCGCAGGGAGAATCCGCTAGGATTCATTCCGGTTGTTCATGTTGCTAACCGTATTGCCTCTGCTTCTCCATGGGGTCTATCAGATGTCATGGACGTTATACCTCTGAACAGGGACTTTAACGAAAAAGCAACTGACGTTTCTGACATCATTAACTATCACACGGCACCCGTGACAGTTATCACCGGAGGAAAAGCTTCTAATCTTGAGCAGGGAGCAAATAAGATCTGGGCTCTTGCGTCTAAAGATGCCAAGATCACTAACCTAAGCGGTGGTGCTGAGGGACTTCCTGCCGCTATTGAGTTCCTTCAGATGCTAAAGCTGGGAATGCACGAGATGATCGGCATCCCGCAAACGGCTCTGGGTGAAGCTCAGTCTATCTCTAGTACATCAGGCGTGGCACTGGCTATCCAGTACATGCCTACTATGCTTGCCTATGACCAGAAGAGAACTCAGTACGAAGTTGGTCTTAAGGAAATAAGCAGGATGGCTCTCAAGACATTGTTCCTGTTTGAGCCAGAGACTCTGATGTACGATCCGGAAACCGATGGTATCAAGGAAACAGAGGAACAGCCTTTAATCCTTAATCCAGGTGATGACGACATTTACAATGTCAGCATTGTGTGGCCACCACCACTGCCGGTTGACGAGACAATTAAGCTGTCAGAAATCCAGGTAAAGCAGGCTCTTGGGCTTGAGTCTAAAGTCGGTGCTCTTCGTGAACTGGGTGAAGAATTCCCAGACGAGAAACTGGCTGAGCTGTTCGAGGAAAGAATAGTAGACGCAAAGCAGGAAGCTGCTATGCAGGTTCTAAAAGCACATATCAGTGCTATAATTATGAAATTGACAGGGCTAGTACCTGAAGGTTACGCCGAGCAGGATGATAAGCCAAAGGAAGGCGAACCTGGAAAGCCTGATGCTGCCATTGACAACCAGCCATTGCCTGATCTTCCATCACTGGGAGATATCACAGGGTTGGCTGGAGATAACACGATGGAAGACATCGTGACAATGGCATACGGCACTAAACTGCCGCAGAGAAGAAATATAAATAACACAGATAATTCTTAATCGTGGTTTAAACGGAAAACTGTAAGTTAACTGAAAGAGATAATGTATATGCCGAACACAAACATGCCCGGCCAGATCATCGGCTACGGTAAAAGAGGTCCAATCAGATTGCAGGCTGGCGGAAGTACGCCAACCGAGCCTCCGGTTAATCCCCCCGTACCACCGGCTGATGCTTCACCCTTGAATATCACTGTTAATAACCCTCCTCCCGGACAGCAGTATTTCACAGCAGAACAGCTTGAAGCTGCAAGAAAGCAGGAAAAGGACAAGGTATATGACAGGCTGAAGAAGGCTGAGGATCAGGCTGCTGAATTCCAGCAGGAACTAAAGAGACTATCTGAAGCTGAGAATGCCAGAGAAGCTGCTGCAAAACAGCAGCGAGAAGAAGCAGACGAAGTAGCCAGGAAAGCCGCTGAGGCTAAGCTATCAGCAGAAGAGCTGATTACTAAAAGAGCCGCAGAGTGGGACGCTGAGAAAGAACAGTTTAAGAAGGACATGGAAGCTGAGAGAGCTTTCATGAATAAGGAGAGGCAGCTCTTCGAACTTCAGGCTTATACTCAGCAGGTAGTTGCCCAGGCTATTGCTAACCAGCAGCTAGCCGAGGATTTTGTTGATTACATTGGCGGCAATACAAAAGAAGAAATTGATGCTAGCCTAACCAAAGCAATTCAGAAAACTGCTAATATAGTAGCTAGCATGACCGGACAAACTCCGGTAAACCCAGGACAAGGCAGGCCAACCGGGGTCGCGCCAACAGGTTTCGGTCCATCTGGGCCATTGGACAATCTAACAGGGCAGAGAACTTACACCGCAGAACAGATCAATGCGATGAGCATGGAGGAATTCGCGGCGTACAGAAAGCAGTCGGGCTTGGATAAAGCAGGGCAAAACAAGGGTCTATTAAATTAAAATAACTTACACGAAAGGTACTCTGCTATGGCAGGAAGTGCTATCACTGGTACTAGCTTTCTGAGCGCATCACCAACAGCTTATGCTGGTGGAGGTTCACAGCTTACCCCAGCGGTCCAGACAATCTGGTCGAAAGAAATTTTGTTCCAGGCAATGCCGATTTTGCGTTTTGAGCAGTTTGCTGTAAAGAAGACTGAACTAAACGTACAGCCGGGATTGACCATTCATTTCATGAGGTACAACAACCTAGGTGCAGCTTCACAGCTTGTTGAAGGTGTGCGTATGGCTACTAACCCTCTTACAGCTTCTCAGTTTGACATCACCGTAGCTGAGCAGGGCTTCGCTATTGCAGTATCAGAACTGCTGCTGAACGCATCATTTGATGACGTTATGGCATCTGGTTCACGTCTGCTTGGCCGTAACATGGCCCTTTATCTTGACGGCAGTGCAAGAGACACACTGATGCAGGCATCCTCAAAGATCTGGGGATACAACAAGTTTGCTCTGTCAACTGCTGTTCGTACTCCGCTTTCGCCTTATGACCACGGTTCTGCGGCAACTTCATCTTCTGCGCTTTCAGCAGGTAACTTCAGCTTCACAACTGCTGTAGTTAAGGACGCACAGGAGACACTTGCTACCAAGAACGTGCCGAGGCTAGGCGAGACTTACGTCTGCTTCATTCACCCTCACCAGTCACGTCAGCTTAGGGATGACCCTGAGTTTATTGAAGTGACTAAGTATGCCGCACCTGGCAACTTCCTTCTGGGTGAAATTGGCCGTCTGAATGACGTAGTTTTCATTGAAACCACTCAGGTATTCAATAACTACGTACAGGGTTCATCCGGTCCTCTTCTGTACGATGCCATCTTCATTGGTGACAACGCTTTCGGGCATGCTATCTCGCTGCCTGTAGAGCTACGAGACGGTGGTATTCTGGACTTCGGTCGTGAGCATGCTCTAGCATGGTACGCGATCTGGGGTCTTGGTCTTATCACCGATCAGGCAGTTCTGATCGCAGAGACTAACTGATTTTATTACGTGACTGTTGTCCCCCTCCGATATGGAGGGGGATACAATCAAATTTCGAACAAGTAATTAGGGATAAAAATGACAGCACCAAAGACCAGAACTTCGGGCAAGAGCCCCGCAGACTTTACTGGGATTACTACTCAGAGACTAGCTGAAGCACACAAAGAAGAACTAAAAGAGCAAGCACAACATCTTGCTATGGTCAATGCACAAAGAGAAGAAGATTACGATACCGTTATCGACTACACAGGAGCGGACGTTCCTCTAGACGAGAGTATCGAGAAAGCGCCAGTCGAAATCAATAGTCCTATTAGGACAATTAGAGTTAATTCTGACATCACAGATATGACTTTCGGCAGGCAAGTAGTCGATCCAGGTGATCCGGATACAGGAAGACCCGCAGTAATGGGCTCACTGAATACTTTTTCATTCAAGGTTGGCTTCTCATATAAAGTTCCAGTAGATCTGGCAAAGCACCTAGAGGCTCAGGGCCGACTAGCTTATATAGGACAGTAAATGACGGGCATTGCACCATGGGGGGCACAGGTACAGCTTAACTCGCTGCTTGGTCTAACGACTCCTGTTGTTGCCGGTACTGCACCATCAACTCCAATTCCAGGTCAGTACTGGATTAATTCTTCAGCCAGCTACGTTGTAAACGAGTTCAATGGAACCGCGTGGGTAGCGGCCGGATCAAGATATCTTGCTCTTTGCACAGCAGATCCTAGCAGTGCTGTCTTTATATCCGATCTTCAGGAAGTAACAACAGCAGGTTACTCCCGTATTGCAGTAACATTCAACCCGGCGACAGATACATTGCCGTCAGTAAGCACCAATAACGGCTTGCTTATTTTCGGGCCTGTCTCTGCAAATATGACTTTGGCTGCCCAGTGGCTAGCTCTGGTTACAGTCGCATCAGGAACAGTTGGCAATCTTGCCTATACCTGGACTCTTGATGCACCGCAACAGGTACTTGCCACACAGGAAATCGCTATAGCTGCTGATGCAATAACAACTAATCAATCATGATATAGGATTCAATATGACAGCTATTGCTAGCACAGATGTCCTGTTCATGCTGTCTGCACCGGGCGCTACGTCAGGTAATTCAGTAACAGGTGCTCCCGGTGATTCCTGGGGAAATTATATTTCCACCACACAGATGTCATCGACCCCTCTAAACAATCTTTTCCCCGACATTACTGGTGCCCAGAACGCGGCTGATCAGGTAGACTACGCTTGTGTGTTCATTCTAAATAACACAGGTAGCGGAAACTCTATGCTAAATACAGTAGTGTGGCTTCCTAACTCGCTATTCGTTCCTGGCGGCGCAACCGTATCAATTGCGGCTGACCCTACTGGTGCTTCTACTAAAGGCTCTTCCTCACAACAGGCCGTGAAGATTACCGCAGCAACAAACGCACCCGTTGGTGTATCAGGATGGGTAGGGCCTTCAGTATCGGCACCTGTTTCCCCTTCATACACGAATGGTATCCAGCTAGGAACTATCGCACCTAACTTCTGTGCGGCAATCTGGGTAAGAAGGACAGCAACGAACTCCGCTCCAGTTAACAACGATGGATTCACTTTCGAAGTTGACTTCGATACACAGGGCTGATAACCAATGACTCAGAACAGGTTCTACAGTTCTACTGCTGCACCTACGGCTCTTGCTTCATCTGTAGCCTCTTCAGGTAACCCCTCTGTTAACAGCATTACGGGACTTCCAACTTCTTATCCTTTCACTGTGCTTATTGACTGGGGTCTTTCAACTCAGGAAGCTATCTCAGTAACCTCAGCACCGACTGGTACTGGACCTTACACACTTCCTTGCACCAGAGGCATCGACGGAACTTCAGCACAAGCGCATTCGCAGGGCGCTGTAGTTGTTCACGGTGTTTCGGCTCAGGATTATAATGAACCTCAGGTCCACATTGCGGCATCAACTGCTGTACATGGTATCACTGGCGCTGTAGTAGGAACAACGGACAGCCAGACTCTTACCAATAAGAGTCTGACTAGCCCAACCTTTACAGGAACGGTTACTACTCCTACGCCAGTTAATCCAACTGATGCAGCGAACAAGACTTACGTTGACTCAACAGCACAGGGTCTAAGCACAAAGCCTTCAGTAGTTGTGGCTACCACAACTACTCTGCCAGCTAACACATATTCTAACGGCACAGCCGGAGTAGGCGCTACTCTTACAGCATCTTCTACGGGAGCACTTATCGTTGACGGTCATACAATGGCCGCTAGCGAAAGAATCCTGGTACAGAACGAGGCAACCGCCGCTAATAACGGTATCTACTTCGTATCAACTGCTGGTGCTGTTGGTGTGGCTTACGTTCTTACCAGAGCACTTGACATGGATCAGGCTGCTGAATTCCCCGGTGCATATGTATTCGTGGAAATCGGCACAGTCAATGCTGGTTCGGGTTTCACTGTAGCTTCAGCCGGTCCTTTCACAGTAGGAACTACTGCTGTTAACTGGACCCAGTTTTCAGGCGCAGGAGAAATCACAGCAGGAACAGGTCTTACCAAGACAGGTAATACTCTTTCCCTGACTAACACCAGCACTGGTGGACTGGCACTAGCTCCTACGGGAACACTAGCTCAGACATTTGAGAGGCAGAGAGCTACAGCTACTTCTGCCGCTCTGGCATCAGGATCACTTTACCTAACAGGTATCTATCTCCCTAAGGGTATTACTGTAACCAACATCAACATGTGGCTATCTAGCACAGTTAAGACTGGCGGTACTCACGGATGGTACGTTCTGGCTAACTCAGCTAGATCAGTTGTTGCGGTTACAGCAGACCAGACCGACGCTGCTACCACATTCCACACAGCAAATGCGGTACAGTCTCTAGCAGTTGGAACACCTTATGTGGTTCCTTCTGAGGGTCTGTACTACATTGGTGTTATGATCGCAGAGACTTCAGGAACAATGCCAACCTTCATGGTTACGGCCGATCCCGTTAACGTTGCTCTAGTGTCAGCGGCACCTATTCTTTATGGTGTGTCTAACACTGGCCAGACTACTCCTCCCTCACTGTCAACTACTCTGACAGCCATTACTGGCACAGTTGGATACAACTTCTACGCATACGTAACCTGAGGAACAATGGAAAATATTTTGCACAACGACGGCATTACCTGGAACGCACATGCCCGTGTGCTGAAATACAGTCTGGATCAGGCTAGGTATGCCCAGAGATACTACCCAGATCCTACTGGTGATTTCATGATCGGGCTATTCGATAGCCCTGAGGATGGGATCGTAGAGCAGTCAGGAAACCTTCTGACTACTCTCGGCCTTAACAGGATCACATCACTTATCATTGGCGGCGGCGGAACATCTTTCGCTAACGCTAATGCTCTGACTGGGGTAGGAAACTCTACGACTGCCGCTACTGTGGCTGACACACATCTAACTGCTAACTCAACAGGTAACAGCCGTTACATTGTTATGGATGCATCTTTCCCAACTCAGTCCAACGGACTGATATCAGGACAGTCAACATACGGATCTTCTGATGGCAACTTCGCATGGCAGGAATGGGGCTGGGTAATTGCAGCTTCACCAGCTAACTCTGATACCTTTGCCGGTACTGGAACAAGCCCAGTTATGCTTAATCATAAGGTTGCCTCATTTGGGACTAAGGGATCTGGCGCTATCTGGGTGTTCCAGACATCGGTAACGCTTACCTGATCCTACAGGATTCCGAATGGCTCATGTCCACTCAGCGGTTCTAGCTGAGCGCTGGAGAAATAAAGACCCGTTTCCGTCACACAAAGAAGAGCAGTCTGAAGCGGGTTTCCAGCATGTTCTAGATGAAGGTGGCTGGCTAGGTGTTCTGGTAAATGATGGCCAGTATATAAACTTCTGGTGCCCCGGTTGCTGTACTCATATGTTCCAGGTGAACACTGACCGGGGCATCGAGCATGCCTACAGGGTAGCTCAGACTCATAAGCCTTCAGGTTGCTGTAAAGAACGTGAAGAAGAGTTTCTTAAAACCGGCGAGATAACTGCGTGGCCAGACAGAACTGAGGAGTAAATGACTACAACGACATTTACTACCGCTGGCTCTACTTCATGGACTGCACCCGCTGGTGTTACTTCAGTATTTGTTGAATGCTGGGGCGGTGGCGGTGGAGGTACAGGAGGATCTTCTAACGCTGGAGGCGGTGGAGGCGGTGGAGAATACGCCGCTGAAGCAGCTTACACAGTTGTTCCAGGTACTAACTATGCAATTATAGTTGGCTCTGGCGGCGGTGGTGGAAGTTCTGCCGGTACTGCTGGAACTAACTCTGCCTTTGATATTTCGCATGGTGGTGTCGTAGCCCATAACGGTTTTGGTGCTACCTCGTCTAATACCTCTAATGCTACTGGTGGAGCAGGAGGAACTGGGTCTACCAATAGTATTCACTTTGACGGTGGTGCTGGTGGAGGCGTTAATAACTCCAAAGTTGATGGGGGATCTGGTGGTGGTGGTTCTGGCGGATCAGCATCAGCCGGAAACAATGGAGTTAACGCTACTAACTCTGGTCCTGGTGCTGGTGCAACCGCTGTAACAGGCGGTGGTCCTGGTGGTAATGGTTCTGGTGCTGGTGTAGGTAATACTCCTTCAACTGGTCCTGGTGGTGGTGGAGGTGGTGGTTTCGGTTCTGCTGGTGGTGCTGGTCATGCTGGACAGGTTCAGCTAACTTTTGGCGCTGGAACTACTAAGACTGGATCAGACACAGGTTCCTTCAGTGAGTCTGCTAACGTGCAGATCCAAATCAGGGGAACTGATACAGGAACCTTTACTGAGAACACTCCTGGTTTTGATGTAGTTGTTTCTGACTCCGGAACTTTCAATGAGACTGGTTCAGTTCATGCTAGTCTTTCCGATACCGATTTCTTCACCGCAAGTTCGGAAGCCGGATCGGTTAGTATTCTGATTGTTAGCTCTGATTCAGGAACCTTCACCGAGACTTCCGCTAATGCGCTGACTGGTATCATCGACAGTGACTCTGGTTCCTTCATGGAAACAGCTAACGTCACTGCCTTTGAGGCTCCCCCTATCACTCCGCTGTCGGTATTCTACCCGACAATTCTGCGCCCAGTAGTATCTCCTATCTATTACGGCATTAAGAGAACATCAACTGTCGGCGTAGTAAGATGGACGACATTCACCACTGAAGCTTCACGCGCTGCGGCTGCCTGGAAGATTACCGAGCAGCAGATTACTACGCTGGGGCAAACTCAGTGGGATAACTATTACAGACGCCACAAGATCAGTATGGGCTATAAGTTTGGCCTGCCGAATGTAGTAGTTCATCCCGTAGACTGGCGCTACGATGACAATCAGGTTGCCTGGCAGAATGATGTAAGAAGAGCCGCAACTTCTGATGTTACCTGGAACGTTCTCAGCCAGAGAGTAACCACTAAGCGTACATTGTGGATGCTCAACACGAGCGCTTCCACATTCAGGCGCACTAGATTTAACACCCTGCTTCGTATCTTTATCCCAACTGACGCGAGAACGAGATACTACGGTATCGAGCAGCCGGTAACCCATCCTATTGCTGCTGATACTTTGCTGCCCTCTACGGTGGCTATAAAGTGGAACATCGATACGAGCCTGAAGGTACACAGAGCGGTCAAGTACAACGCTCTTAACTCCGGGGTTAAGAAGAACGCAGTATGGTGGAACGCTAAGGCTACTCCTGTAGTTAAGCAGAAGGCTACTACCTGGAAGACTAACCAGAGAAGATCCCGTAGCGCTGGAACAGCTTGGACCCTGAAGCTAAGGATTCCGCGTAAGGCTGCTGTTCGTTACATGGATAACTTCGCGCTGACAAAGCAGAAGTCTATTCACTGGGAAACTCTGAACAACAAGATCACCCAGAAAGCTACTGCCTGGAGAGCAGAGAAGCATGTTGTAACCCAGAAGGTTGTAAGCTTCAGAGTACGTGTGGCCAGGAAAGCCTTCCTGAATACGTCATTCAAGGTCAGGTACAGATATCACCTGACTGAGATCCCAGGAACATTCAAGTTTAATGCCAGGGTTCTTCAGTCAACTATGCACCCGATTACTTTCGCCCCAGCTTTCGCCCCGGCTAAGACTAGTACGTGGAACTTTATCTTCGAGGTAACCACGCAGAAGTCTACGACCTGGAATAGCAGGAAAAGGGTGTCAGCTTTCAGGGCGGGCAACTGGAATGATATTCAGCGTACTAACAGGCAGCAGCAGACCGTATTCAACACCATTGTTTCCCGCACTAAGCAGGATATAATAGAGTGGAATGTAGGGGAAGTAGTATCCCAGAGAATAACCCAGACTTCGATAGTCCGCGAAGATTTTGCTTACTAAGGAATAGCTAATGCAAATGTCAGACATGATAGCCAGAGTGAGGAACGAGATTGGTGACCCGCTCCAGCCTTTCATGACTTCATCCCTGGGTGATGGCATGACTCAGCTATACGACCTGCCTAAGCAGAATATAGATCCTAATACTCTTCAGGTAACTATCATCAACGGCGCCCAGACAACCCTGCTTAGTTCTACAACTGACTACGTTCTGGACGAAGAGCTTGGATTTATCACGCTGAATGACAAGGTTGCCAACGGTGCGACTGTTCTGACTCAGGGCTATGCGTGGGGAATGTTCACTGATAACGATCTGACTACCCAAATTAACGACTCTCTGCATCAGCATACTCATGGTAGGACAATCACTGAGAGAATGCATACCAGGCAAGGATTCATTAGCTATCGCAGAACTCCTATGACTCTGGACAATCTGCCTGCTATTGAAGAGCCGATGCTGGTAACCCTGGCTACTATCAACACGCTATGGGTACTAGCTAACGACGCTGCTACTGATGCCGACATTCAGACCGCAGAGGGTACGAACATTAACCGTACCGCTCGTTATGCTCAGCTTATGGGACATATCAATGACCTGCAAGAGCGATACGAAAGAATGTGTGCTCAGCTAAACGTTGGTATGTACCGTACTGAAACACTAAAGCTTAGAAGAGTTTCCCGCACTACTGGCAGACTTGTTCCGATTTTCGTTGATCGTGAGTACGATGACCATATCTGGCCAGAGCGTGAGAACCCGCCAATTGACAAGCACTGGGTTGACGATAGCGGTATTCCTTCACCGATCTGGAATGGTCAGGGTATGTAGTGGGACATCTATATGCAAGATCACCGGGCGGAAGGCAGGAACATCTTACCGCAGACAGAAAAACTACTCTTTGCGGTAAAGATTGCAAGATGATGGCTAAATATAGTGCCGCAGACAATAAGGTAGACTCTAAGGTTCGTCCCATCTGCCCAGGCTGCAATAATAAATTTGAAGCCAGCAGAACAGAGAACTTCAAGAATGGTCAGGGTGCATAATGGCAAGAAGAGTTTTGCAGCCGTTGCAATTCGGTGATCTGAATCTTGAGAAAGATATCAGTGGCGGAATGGGAAGCATTGAAGCTCATCATCCTGACCACGGATTAGTGGGACAGATCTACTGGAACACTGATCCTGCTTATAGGAGTGAGCCAGTTGGCGGTGTAACACGCCTTGACGTAGGAAAACAATTCCAGGGTCAGGGACTTGCCATGCATCTGTTTCAGCAGGCTCAGCAGTTTGATCCTACGGTTCAGCACTCTAAGAATCTTACTGCTGACGGTAAGAAGTTCGTCAGTGCCCTGAAGAAGCGCGGTATCTGATGGGTAAGCTGGACTGGAAGAAAGGCCGCTGGTCTGCTGATCAGGAAACTGACCGTATCTTCAAGGGAATGCGCGGCTGGAGAGATGTCTCAGGAGACTGGATAGACTACTTCAGGCTAGATCAGGACGCTACTATAGTAGACCCTATCTATGACGAAGCTACTGGCATTGGCCGTGTTTACAAGCCTGCGGTTAGAGTTCCCTGCCTTCATGTGACTCACCTTGAGGGCGAGAATGAGAACACTGACATGGGTTTCTACTACAATGACACCCTGACAGCTTCTATTGCTTTCGATCAGTTTGTAGGTGTGGGTATGACCTATGCTGATATTCAGACTGGTAACTATATTAACGACAGACTTTACTACGATCAGAAGATCTTCCGTGTTCTGGCCCTGGCAATTCGCGGGCAGATTCAGCAGAGAGACATCATCGTAGGACTTGAAGCAACACAGATGAAGCCAGACGAACTGGTAGATGATCAACTATTCGCACAATGGAGCCAACCTTAAAATGCCAATCACACTTCCGGTAGACGGTCAGCTTGACTGGGGCGACGAGCTAAACACTGCTATCAATCAGGTAGAAGCTGACGCCGCTAATGCTCAGCATACTATCGATCAGCACTCAGCCAACTTCCCTTCTGATCCTCATGGCGACAGGGCATTTGCTAACAGTCTTGTCAGCCCTCTTCTGGCTGGGGTAAATCTTCCTAATGGTCTAGTACAGCTAAACAGTGATGGTACTATCCCACCACAGCTTATCGCTCAGCCTGGCTCAGTCGGCGGTACGTTCACTAACGTTTATGATGTAGTGGCAACCTACGGCGCACCAAGAAACAACGGCCAGGACGCTTCTGCGGCCATACAGAGGGCACTGGATGACGCTGCTGCTGCTGGTGGTGGTGAGGTATGGGTTCCGGCTGGAGTTTATTCGCTAGCTGATTATGTTGTCATCGGATCTAACACATGGCTTCATCTTGCCGAGGGCGCATGGATGAGAAGAATCGTAGGACTATCTACACCACAGTTTCTTCTGACTAATTGCCGCTTCGGTACTAACAACACTCCTGGTCAGCAAAACATCATGGTATCCGGTGGAAGATGGGACACCGTAGGTATAGGAAGCCTGACCGCAGGATGCACCGCCATGTTCTTCATTCAGGTAACTAAGCTTACCCTGAAGGACATGATTATCAACAGCGTATTCAACAACTGCGCTATTGAGCTTAACGGATGCAAGGTAGTTAAGATGGAGCATATCCACTTCACCGGCATCGGATCAAACTTCTTCCACCCTACTGTTCCGGCTTGCCGCCTGAATAGTTCAAGCATTTCAACGACCCTAGCTGGCCTGGCTAACAGCCTGTATAATAATGCAGTCTGCCAGGCTGTATCAATGCACCATCTGGGAGTGGACTCTACTACGTTCACTAACAACTGCTATGGTGCAGTGGCAGGTTCCGACCTTCACGCTACAGGATTTACTCATGGTCCTGTGACTACAGTTGGAGCATATACTGTCGCGCCTCTTGCAAATAATTTGCTGACTACATTCTGGAATCAGCATGCAGAGGCAGGTAACTCGTTCGCCTGATTCTGATATACTGATCATGCGAAATACAATTGCTCATACAGACTGGAGTTACCTATGTTCTTAACGCTGCCTTCTTGCAGCCAGTTTGTATGCGCTATGTCAGGGGGAGGATATAATGCCCTGGCTTCTTAATGAAGATGGCGCACTGAAGCTCAAGCTTCAGGGGCTAAGAGTTTTTGACGCAAATTCTCCTGTAAGCGGCAGGCCCGTGCCTGTCCGCTTCAGGCTGCCCGAATCAGAAGTAGCTGATCTTACTTTCCCTATAGTTATTATTACTCACCAGGGATGGTATCCAGCGCCAGAGAGAATGCATGATGGCTTCACTACTCTCCCTTATGCGCCGGAAGGCTTTGCTCCATGGTGGAAGGACACTGGTCCTGACACTACTACATTCGACCCGTTAGCTGGTCCGTACTACTCGTACTTCCCGATACCGTACAACTTCGACTATCAGGTCACAGTTTACTCGCGTTTCATGCACGAGCATACTATTCCGTTGGTTTCCGCACTAGCACAATACGAACGACTTCATCCTAAATACGGATTCCTTGACATCCCGCAAGACGGGACAAAGAGAACGATGCAACTAATTGGCGGTCCCGATCTAAGGTCCGGAACTGACAACAACGGAAAAAGAATATTCTGGGTGGACTATAAGGTCAGGGTTTTCTCTGAGCTTCTGCCCACAATATATACATACCCTCCTGTCAAGGAGATTAATGTTGATCTGAGTGAATACTCAAGCACTACCGATATCACCGCCAATCATCTTATCGAGAGCAAAACTCTTCTCAGTGTTGGTGTCCCGATTGAGTGGAGTGTCGCTCAGCTAAATTTTGAGGAATAATATATGTCTACACCAACTACAGGTCGCCCAGGAATTTTCATCAAGGAAATTCTTGAGCCCCTGACTGGGAACGGCTTTATTCCCGGAGAAGCTGTCGGTGCATTTGCGGCAGTATTCAATCAGGGTCCAACTGTTCCTACTTTTGTAAAGTCATGGAGCCAGTTCGTTAAGCTTTACGGAGGCTTTGCTACAGCTAATGGCAGTCCGCTGCACTATGCTGTGTATGAGTTCTTCCTTAACGGCGGAACCGGCTGCTTCGTGCTGAGAATCCCTAACTCTGATGCCACCAGTGCATCACTGAACCTTCAGGATGTGAATAGCCCGCCAGATAATGTGCTGACGGTTAATGCTTATTCACCCGGAGCGTGGGCTAACAACGTTTACGTTGCTATTACTACCGCTGGAAACGCGGGACGTTTCAACGTTGACATCTACTACAACGGTACAGCCCCGGTTAATCTGGTCGAGAGATTCATTGACCTGAGCATTAACCCGGCCGACAACCGTAATGTGGTATCAATCGTTAACTCTAACGTTTCAGGTTCCAAGTTCGTCAAGGTTGTTCCTACTATTTCTGGTTCATACCAGCCGGGCGTTAATGACCCGGCACTGATCTCAGCTACCCCTCTTGCTGGTGGATCAGATGGTGTAACCTCACCAAGTATCGCAACTCTTATCCCCGTTGCTTTCGACACTCTTCAGGGTCAGGCGCTTAACCTTAACATTCCTGGTCTTACTGACGTAACAATCCTGAATGATCTTATTGCATGGGCTGAGGGACGCGGGGACATCATGCTTGTTATTGATGGTCCTGTACCTAACCCGCCTGAGACAAGTGCTGACGTTGTTCAGAGATACCTGAACATGGTAACTGGTGGATCTTCTATCACCGCTTCTACCTACGCAACGATCTACGCACCATTCATTCTTGTATCTGACCCGGCTTCCTCACTGCCTGGTGCTACCGTATGGCTTCCGCCTGGTGGTTCCGTGCTGGGAATCTGGTCAAGAACAGACGCAGCTAAGGGTCCGCATCAGTCACCCGCTGGTGTATCTTTTGGTGCTATTAACGTTATCGACTTCGAAGCAAGGTTCACTAACGATGACCTTGACACTCTGAATGCGAACAACATTAATGCCCTAAGATTCGTGCCAGGATATTTCCCGGCTATCATGGGTGCCCGTACTCTGGAACAGGGCTACCCTGACAGATACGTTGCGGTAAGGCGCGAGCTTATCAAGCTTGAGCATGACCTTACCTTCCTGCTTCAGTTTGCTCTATTCGAGCCAAACAACCCTGCACTATGGAAGCAGATTACTCTTGTGATCACGAACTATCTGACTCAGCAGCTACAGGCTGGTGTATTCGGTGGTTCAACTCCGGCTGATTCTTTCGCAGTTATCTGCGACGACACAAACAACACTCCTGCTACAGCGCAGGCCGGTATCGTTAATTGCCAAGTTGCTGTGTCATTGCTAAGCCCTGCGGAATTCATCCTGATCACCATTAGCCAGTTCCAGAACACCGGAACTACTACCACAACTACTACAGCGTGAGAGGTTGACGTGGCCGTACAGCAGCAATCATCTATTGCTCACCTAAGCACAGACCCTCTGCGTAACTTCAAGTTCCTTGTGTCTATCAGCCCGCCGAATGGCAAGGCTATCAACATTGGTTTCATGTCAGTCTCAGGTCTGAACATTACTGTCGATGTTATCGCCTACCGTGAGGGTGGCTACAACACGACTACTCAGAAAATGCCCGGTCAGGCAGACTTCTCGCCAATCACTCTGTCAAAGGGTGTAGCTGTGGGTACTGATCAGAGTATTGCGTGGATGGCTCAGCTATTCACAGTTATGCAGGGTTCTGGTACTCAGCAGGCAGGTCAGGACTTCCGTCGTACCATTGACGTGCAGATCCTAGACCATCCCGTTACAGCCGCTTCTGTGCCGGTAAAAGCACAGTTCAGAATTTATAATGCATGGCCTACTTCAGTAGCCTGGTCAGACCTTGACGCTGGTGCTAACCAGCTATTCATCAGCCAGCTAGTTCTGGCTCATGAAGGTTTTGACTACACGGTTGCCAAGGCTATCGGTAATGTTGATGCTCCTCCTCCAACTGGAAATAGCATCTGATTAAACTAACATACGGAGAAATAAATGGAGACAAGAACGAGAACCAAAGCAGTTAAGTCTGACCCGGTTATCGTATCCGATCCACCAGCCGACTGGATTGATCCTATGAAAGATCCAGACAAGGCTAATGCAGAAATTGCCGCACTAATAACTGAAGCCAGTACAGCAGAGATCCCGGTTATAACCCTCCCGGCAGATGACCTTGTGAATCTGCCGGGAGGTCTGCTGAAAGATGGTAAGGTAACCAGGACTGTACTAGTTAAGGAACTAAACGGCTCAGACGAGGAAGCTCTTTCCAGGGCCGCACAGTCTCTTAACCAGTTTCATTTTGTTGACAGGCTTCTTAAGCTGGGCGTTCTCAGAATCGGTGAGTATCCAGTCAGTCTCACTGAGAAGCTGCTAGGTGAACTTCTTATCGGTGACAGGGAACAGCTTATCCTTGGAATCCGTAAGTCTACTTACGGTGAGGATATTGAGATTGATCCCTGGAACTGTCCTAGCTGCGGGGTAAAAGCAAAGCTTACCTTTACGATCGATGACATTCCGTCTGTCAAGCTGGACGATCCGGCTAACAAGATTGAGTTTGATATCGAATTGCGCAAGGGAAGGACTGCCCACGTAAGACTAGCCAGCGGCAATGACCAGATTACTGTCTACGAAGATTCAGAACTTACGATGGCAGAACGTCAGTCAGTTTTGCTGGAGAAATGTGTAGAGGCTATCACGGATTCATCCGGGACAGTTCATACTATCGCAGCGTTCCCCTCAATGATCAGGACAATGGGAATGGTGGACAGGCACAAGATCCTTGACGCTCTTAGTGATGGTCAGCCTGGCCCTAAGTACGACCAGATTAAGCATAAGTGTGCTGCCTGCGGCGAGGATGTGAATGTCGCCGTGGGACTGGGTAATTTGTTTCTCCACATCTGATGGGGAAAAAGGTCTGAACTACTACCAGACATACACAGAGATAGAGAACATTTTCGATCAGTTCCCTTTCCTCGGTCTGGAAAGTATAAAGAACCTCTCTGTCAGAGAGAGAAAATACTGGTACAAGAAAGCTAAAGTCAAAGCAGAAAGACAGTCGAATGGCAACTGATGAAGGGGGATGGCCAGTACCAGAGGGAAACCTCGGTGGTGCTAGTGGCACTCTCTTTAATGGCGCTGGTGCCAATCACCTGCAAGAATCAGTAGATACCCTTAACCAGTCTGTTACTAAACTGACTGATGCAATAGGAAGACTGAATCTTAGCGGCGGGATTGGTGGCGGCAGCTTGCCTACCGCACAGCAGCAAGGCGGTATGACTCAGGGTTTTGCAAGACCGTATAATCCTTTCGCATTGCAGAATATCCCGCCAGGAATAGGTGGCGGTGGTCCTGGTGGTGCAGGTAATGTAAGACCGCCTATGACATTCGGTATGCTAAGTGCTACCACTGGCGGCGGTGGAGGTATGAATCCTCTTCCTTCAGGTGGTACAGGTTCAGTAGTTTACGGAGCATTTTCCCGCATGGGAAGCTCTATGATGCGTACTCAGCTTGGCATGAATGCTTACGCTAGTATGTCCAGACTGGGAATGAACATAGGCAACGGCTATCAGGCCGCACAGTCTATGAGTTTCCGTCAGGCATTCGGTGTTAACAACACTAACCTTAACGCTCTTGCTGCCAGTCCGCTTGATGCTATAGCTGGTGCTCAGCAATTGCAGTATCTAGGCGGAAGCCCTAGCTTCATGTCTACTTCGCTTGGACGTGCAGGTTTTGGCGCTACAGCAGCATTCGGGATTTCTAATCCTATGCTGTCAATGCAGCAGTCATCAGCACTAGCTCAGCAGCTTTACAGCCCAACCCTTAGCCAGAGAATGATGGCTATGGGTTTCCCCGTAACACCTAGGGGATTGGGTGGCGGGCCTCCCGCATCCTCAGCTATGATTGCTCAGTCTCTTATTCAGGGATTGTATGGTGGCAGAAGATCTGTTTCATCATCGGCCCTTGATAAAGGACTGGGAATGGGAGGAAGGGCTAACGCATCTATTCAGGCTCTTGGTCTGAACCCAACACAGATGACACCTTTCCTTCAGGCATACAACCAGCTTTTCCAGCGCGGACTGAATACTAATCAGGCTCAGTCTCTTATCAATCAGGCTTCTCAAGGAACAGTCGGTAGCATGAAAGCTGCCCAGCAAAGACTGTCTGACCTTGGTGTGTCTACTACAGACATTCAGAAGATCAAGAACAACCAGGCTATCGGAACTTCAAGGCAAGCTGATATAGCTAACGGTTTTAATGCCGGATTGACTGCCGCTACAGGAACTCTTGAGTCATTCAACTCAGCTTTGACAAGCCTGATGAACACAATGGGATTGTCAGGCCCAGGTGGATTCGCCGGGGGATTTGCTGGTTCTCTGGGTGGAGGTGCTGCCAGTCATCTAGCCAACACAATTGGCGGTGGCATGGTTCAGGGTCTTATCATGAGAAGAATGCTGACAGGTGGTGCTGCTAGTTCATTGGTAGCTGGCGGAACAGGCGCAGCAGAAGGCGGTATGCTGGCTAAGCTTGGACTTGGAGGATTGACTTTAGGTGGTGCCGTAGGTACTGCTGGGGTCGGTGCCCTTCTTCTTGGTCTTAACTCTATGCACAATAAGAACGGGACCACAATGCTTCAGCAAGGTCCAGGTGGACCTAATTCCGCATGGAATAGCTGGGGCACATTACTACATGATATAGGTGGCCTCTTCAGTGGTGGGGGCGGTGGTCAAGCTGCTTTCAATGCAAGATTTGGTAACATGCAGCCTAACCGTTCTGGTGGTGCTGGTGGTTCAGTGCCACAGTCCAGCCAGAAGCAAGGCAATAAGGGATCAGCTACAGGCGGGGCATCTGCTTCCGCACTGAATGCTGTTAAGATTGCTGAGCAATTTGTAGGTACACCTTATGTATGGGGCGGGGATTCTCCGCAGACAGGTTTCGATTGCTCTGGTCTTATTGAGTACGCTTATGCTCAGGCTGGTGTCAGGCTACCCAGAACATCTGAAGAGCAGTGGCAGTTCCTTAGCAAGAGAGCGGTAGCAAGAAATTCTGTTCAGGCTGGTGACATTCTGTTTGCCGCTGGCTCATTCGGTACACCCAACAATCCTGGCCACGAAGCCATGATGATTAACAACAGGCAGATCATCGAAGCTCCTCATACTGGTGCTGATGTAACAATCCGTGGATACAATCCCGGTGAATGGGCACACGCTGCCAGAGTTAAAGGTGGCCTCGGCGGTGGTATGTCTCAGCCTATAGGCGGTGGCCCAGGTAATACTATTACTGGTAACACTGGTGACTCAGGATCATCTATAGGTGGTGCAGCATCTTCGGGTATCAACTTCAGTGAAGCTGGGGCCGCAAGTAATATCGGTGAACTTGCCGCGCTAGCTGGTGCTGGTGGAGGTGGTGGTGCTGCGGCTCAGCTAATGGGCTCAGCTAGTCCCCTATCTGCTGGCGGTAACAGAAAAAATCGCGGTCGGACTGGTCACAGTCCGACAGGCGGTATCATTGGCGGCGGCACTATAGGTCAGAACAAAACGCTGATGAAGAAGCTTGCTGGTGCATATGGCTGGGGCAGTGGTCCTCAATGGGATGCACTGGACTGGCTTGTTATGGCTGAATCAGGTTATAACAATCTGGTTTGGGAAGGTGGTTCTACCGGAATGAATCCGGGACCAGGATCATCTGGTGCTTTCGGAATTGCCCAGGCTCTCCCTGCTTCTAAGTATCCGCAAGCTGGACGACCTGTTTCAATGGGCGGCAATGCTGACCCTAAGACTCAGGAACTATGGATGCTTAACTATGTAGCTGGAAGGTACAAGACACCTTCTGGTGCTAAAGCATTCCATCTAGCACACAACTGGTACTCAGGTGGTGGAGATCCTAAAGCCGGTAGCTGGGGAGTTGTAGGTGACCGTGGACCCGAGCTAGTTAACTTTGGCAAGGACGCTCAGGTAAGAAGCAATGCGGATACTATGCATCTTCTTAAGGGGCAGCACGCACTGCCCGCACAGAACCCGTGGAGAATACCGGGCGAAAGAGATATCGTTCACGATAAGTTCAGTTCAAGAGGAATGAATATCCACCTTAACTTTGGGGCAAGTGCTATCGTTGTTAACGTTGATCATGGTGGCGAGTTTGATGCATCCAAGTCGGGTCGCATGATAGCTGACCAGATTGTCAGGCATCTGTCGTCAGAAGATGTGCTGAAGTCAATCGGTACAGGCAGGAAGCTATGACGGTTTATATTCAGCCGGATTTTGATGACAGGATCAAGACTCTTCAGTTCCCTCTTGAGGGAAGAGAGTTTGGCAAGCTCAAGAGAGGCACGATGGTCTGGGAATCATCTAATCCTAATCTCGGCGGCAAGGCTAGAGTTAACTTCCTGTATAATCCGGCAACAGTAGAGGCAAGCTACTCTATCAACCAAAACTTCGGGGCAACATTGCAGTTCCCCGTGCCGGGAGATACATCAGACCTAAGGGTTCCGCTGAGCCAGACTGTATCATGGTCACTGCTCTACGATAGAACCTATGAACTGTGGGGATCGTACACAGCTAACGGAACAGCTAAGAATGGGAGCAGCACTAGCGATCCTTCAGTAGTTGGCGTGATGGCTGACATCTTTGCAATGCAGCAGTTCACTGGCATGACTATGGGATACACAACCAGTGGTAAAGTAACCAACACTATCAGTTCATCAAGTTTTGCTGGACATCAGGGAATCATGCAGCTTATCCCGGCTTACGTTTATTTCGGTGATGGTGCGGTACTTGCTTACTTTGGTTATGTTTCTGAGTGGGACGTGACTGTTACGCACTTCACCCAGAAGATGATTCCCATGAGATGTGTTATGGATATTTCCTTCACCATGCTTCCGCCGAAAGAACAGACAGCAGATCCAGGTAAAGGATTCGGCAGTGGTCCTGTCACTAATCCTAGGCCCGGTGGTGGTCCTGTTCTTCATCCAGGCGTAACACCCCCTACTACAAACTCAGGAAGGTCTGGCAGATGATATCTGACGAGTCAAGGTACTCTGACTCTGATCTTGTTACCGTAAGTACAAAAACGGGAGACAGGATTGTCATTGTGCCCGGAGATCCTTCCAGCTATACGTTCAATTACATTAACTACATGGTCAAGGGACTGGACAGAGTAGATCTGATCTCTCATGCTTTTTACGGAGACTCTAAGGTATGGTGGAGAATTGCTGACGCCAATCCGGAAATCATGGACTGGACAGTTCTGACCGCAGGAACTATTATCAGAATCCCTAACATCTAATGGCAAAAGCAGTACCAGTCGGGCCGGTAATCTACTCGATTAAGGTTAACGGTGTGCCGATCAAGGACAAGCCGCTTGACGTAGAACTACGCCAGGCGTGGGGAGAGCATGATCTTTTCTTCATCAGGATTGAGTACTTCAGGAACAAGACTGACCTGAACATCATGAAGCTGTGGAAGGACAATGCTCCTGTCGAGATTGTCTGGGGCAGAAGACCTGCTAATATAGCTACGTGGTACGGCTACGTCAATCACCACAAGGTAGATGACAACGCCGATTCCGGCTCGAAAGCCTTGCAGATAACTTACGTATGCACAGGCACATCAAAGCCGATGAATACTGACAAGAGCAGAAGATGGGGAGAAGTTACCCCAACTTACCTGGCTAAGAAGATTGCTCATGAGTACGGCATGAGAGCCGTGCTGACTAAGAGCGACTGGGTTCTGCCTTATGAAGTTCAGGGTAATGAGTCTGACTTCAGCTTCCTGAAAAGAATTGCCAACAAGGTAGGCTACCGCTTCTGGGTTTCCGGTGGTACTCTGTACTACATAGATCCTGCCGCTGTACTTGACTCAGCATCTAAGGTAGCTGTGCCTCAGTACAGGATGGACAAGCTTTACACCAAGCAAGATACTATGAGAGAATTCCGCTTGCATGAGGGCGGTAACCTTCCCGGAGCAACTATCTCTCAGCGCTCACTGTATGGTCTTGATAAACACACAGGAAATATCTTCCACGTTAAGGCCATGCCAGATCAGTCACCTATCCTTGATGAGATTACCTCTGAGCACTATGTAACCTCTCTTAACGAGGGGCACAGGAGAATCAATGCCTGGCAAGGACTGTCTCAGTGGTGGATCAGTGCTACAGCAGAACTTTTCGGTACTACCCTGGTCTATCCGGGCAAGATGATTCTGCTACAGGGTTTGCAGATGCCGGTAGACACACAAGGATACTGGATTGTAGGAGCAGTAACACATGTCCTTAAATCTTCTTACACAACATACTCTGTGGCTGACAGATATATCTCCCGCGTGGAAATCCTTCGCAATACTGGTGGCACTATCCCTAAAATCAAGAATGCGGCTAAAATAACACCGGAGTTTACAACCTGTAAACTACAGCAGAATCTATGGGTGAGCGCAAACCAGGCTGTAATTTATGACGGCGTGACAAGATGACTAACACAGGAAGAATTCTCGACAGAGTTGGCGCTGACCCACAGCACCGGCTTTTCGGTGTGTACGGAGCGCTCTGCTATAACAACAGAGATCCCTTAGGGCAAGCACGTATAGAAATGCGCGTGCCTCAGGTTCTAGGTACAGCCATCTCAAACTGGGCAGAGAGAATGTCTCCCCCTCATACCAAAGGCGTACCTGCCATCGGTGAGTATATTACCTGTGCATTTATTGGCGGGGACATAAACAGGCCGGTATACTATGTGGCAGGCACATCTTTCCCGCCAATTGTCACAACCACACCGTTTAACACGATGACACTCTCTGGTGGATGGAGCAATGTATCTGGTGCTGTACCAGCACAGTTCAGGCTGACTTCCTCTGGTGATATAGAAGTGATCGGTAATATCCAGAGCGGTACGACTACAGATAACACAGTCATTGCCACGATTACTAACACTCCTGCTCACGTTCATTACTTCCCGGCAACTGCTGTAACTGGTGCTGCTGCTGTATCCAACACAGTCACGACAGGATTTACGTCGAGTACATCAGGTTCTCTTACTGACACAACCGGGACACTGAACAACATTCATGGTAGTGTTGACTCAGGTACTCAGATTCCTACAGGTAACTTCACGATTACTTCAGGTTCCCTGCCATTCCAGTTCGGTCCTGGTGGTCAGCAGTTCTCCAACAACGCGGGAGCATCCAATATCACACTGAACTCTGGTGCTCTTACCCTGAACAACGGCAACGTTAATGTTTCCGGCTCGTCAGTAAGCGCTCAGACAACGAACATTAACTACAATCAGCCGTGCATTAAAATAGATACAAGCGGAAATCTTTCGCTGCTCAACGTTAATTCGCACGTCACACAAATAAGTTTCCATCATACTATCCCAGCAACGGCATAAAACATGGGCAGAAATTTTCTTAATCCATTCGCTCTGACACCTCAGGGCACAATTGCTACTACGACTGACCCTGATCGCATAGCTCTCCAGAGAGTCGAGTCTATTGTTGAGACTCCACCTAGGGAAAGAGTTATGCTCGGTGACTACGGTGTAGACCTTCCGGCATATCTTTTCAGTCCGGGAGTTGAGACTGCCACTGTAGAAATCAAGAACGATATTTCAGGACAACTAGCTAGATGGGAACCAAACATTAACGTAATTGATGTCATTCCTGACGTGTCGCAAGCAGAAGTTGGCATCGTCAATGTTGATGTCGAGTTTACTCAGTCCGCTGATCAGGCTTTCACTCCTGTCCTTACAGCTACCGTTCTTGTCGGTGGCACGGTGGTTAATGAATAATGGCAACAACACAACCGAACCTAGCGTTCTTTCCGGTACTTCAGGTTCCCTCTTCTATTGATTACACGTCAAAGGACTGGGAAGGCTTCGTTAACTCGATGCTTACCTACGCATCAATCATCATGCCAGAATGGGACACAACTTCCGAGGGTGACTTCGGTGTCATGCTTGTTGAGCTTGTTGCCTATCTGGGTGACATCCTTTCCTTCTACGGTGACAGGCTGACTCAGGAATCATATCTTGCAACAGCCACGCAGAGAAGAAGCATCCTTAATATCGCTCAGCTTCTAGGTTACATACCAACACAGGGATCTCCCGCTACAGGTACAGTAACTTTCCAGACCGATGCTACTACTATTGAAGATGTTATTGTCCCGGCCGGTACTCAGCTTTCCACAAGCTTTCAGCTTAACTCTGATTCCCCAGTCATCTACGAAACACTTGCTGATCTTGACGTACCGTCAGGAGGAGGAACAGCAACCGTAGATGTAAGGCAGGGAGTCACAACTACACAGCAGATCATAGGTGTTTCAGACGGAACAGCGGGACAGTCATTCCAGATTCCGCAGCCACTTGTAGAAGATGGTTCTGTTTCTGTATTCGTTTCGTCCGTGACTACTCCTGTTCTATGGAATCAGGTTACCTTCCTGGTAGATTCCGGGGCAGACGAGCAAGTTTACTCTCTATTCGTTGACGAGAATAACATAACTAACATCACATTCGGTGACAACCTTAACGGTGAGATTCCTGGTATCGGGCAGACTATTTATGCTTCCTTTACTATCGGTCAGGGTTCAGCAGGTAATCAGCCTATGGGTTCAGTAGGGATCATGGTTACCCCAATCACAGGGGTATCAATTCCCGCACTATCAGAGGGTTCTACTCTCTACCAGGCAACAGCAATGACAGGAGGGTCTGATCCTGAGACTAACGATCAGATCAGAGCCAATGCTCCACTGTCTTATACTACCCAGCAGAGAGCGGTATCAGTTCAGGACTTTGCTAATCTTGCCCTGAATGTGCCGGGAGTACTGAAGTCATCTGCTATCTCAAACCACTCTACTTCTGTCACACTGTACGTTCTTGGTCCTAACTACCAGGCACCTTCCAGCGGTCTGAGCACTAATATTCTTGAGTACTTTCAGGACAAGACACTGGCTGGTGTAGTGGTAACCATTGGAACACCCGCACTTATCCCGGTGAATATCGGTGCTGTATCTAACGGGATTACCCTGAACGTTAAGGACAACTACAGTCAGGCTGTAGTAGTGGCGAATGTGACCACAGCTTTGCAAGCACTGATCAGCCCGCCGTCAACCACGTTCGGCACACTTCTTAATGTGTCAGATGTTTACGCCGCTATCATGGCCGTAGCTGGTGTATCTTACGTTAATGTAAACATCATGACCAGGACAGATGTCACTCAGTCAAACACTAACCCGCTTCAGTTCAGGGCCTCGGAAGTTCCTGTAGCTGGAACTATTTTCATCACCGCTACAGGCGGAATCAATAACGAGTGAGGAACATATGAGTTCAATCCAGGCCCTTTACCCTAACGGGGTTTTTAGCTGGACAGACAAGATTGACCAGCAAAATATTGTTTTCGCTATCGACCCGAATAGTATCGCGGCAGAGACTATCGCTATCGAAAGCACACTGGGAACCAATCCCCAGATAGAACCATCACCCCCTCTGGGTACTCCAATTGCATACCAGACAGTCAGCCAGAGAATCACTGACGCTATGACCAACCGTCAGATGCCGGTGTGCTCACTGACACAGCAGAAGATCACTTGTGCTAATAACACTGGCGGTAATCTGAATTTCTATAAGCCAGATTTCGATCCGCACAAGATGCACAACGGTACTGACATTACTTTCCCGGCTGATGGCTGGTGGATTGTTACCGCTACCCAGACGTGGGACTGGTGGGACATAGGATTTTCTCACTTCCGTCTGTGTCTTAACGGACTTAACAACATTCTTTCTGATCACCTGATCAACTGGGAATTCCCCGGCAATAATATCTTCGGCGGAATTCCCGGCAGATGGCAGCTATTCGGAAGGCGTCCGCTTAACTCTACCGTATGGTGGCAAGGTCCAGCACACAAGGGAGACAGAATCAGCGGCGTATCAGAAAACGGCACGACTAATGCTAACCAGAACATTACCAACCTGTCAGTCAAGGCTTGCATGGTAAGTTCATTCACAGGAAACTTCACGTCAGGCTGATACATGGCTGTTTACGGCGTTACCAAATACGGAACTCAGCCTACTGAGGGATACTATGGTTTCTCTACCCCTCCTGACTACAGGGTTGAGCCGTTTACTTCCGCGTCGGTAGATTATCAGACAATCTACCTGACGTGGACTAAGCCCAAGGGAACTATCCTTGCTTACAGACTGATCAGGAACAGATTTGGCTACCCTGTTGACGAGGATGACGGGGACATACTGTTCGACTCAGAGAACTATCCTGGCAGTTTCTTCAAAGATCATACAGTTCTGCCTGGGTCGTATCACTACTACGGCATCTATGTTCTGCTGGACTTCGAGGGTAATGTATGGGTGAGGTCTGGGTTAACAGCATGCCTTGCGATTGCTGACTTCAGCACAACTGAGTGGATGATTAACCTGATGCCCGGCTACTTCACTAATGCCGCATCATCAGGCGATGAACTGACTGCTGACTTCACCGGGAATATTTTCCTTGAGAAGTACATGCAGGTCATAGGATGGGGTATGGATCTGTTACGTACTCAGTACGCAACTTACAGGGATATCAACAATCCCTGGAAGATACCGCTAACAGATCTGTACTCTCTAGCTCAGGAACTTGGTATCAATATCAATCCTGACATCCATCCTTACACTTTGCGCAAGGCTATCTACTTCAACGCGGACATCAATAAGAAGCGCGGGACTGTCACAGGTATCGAGACAGAAGTCTCTGCCCTGACAGGATGGAACTCTGACCTGCAAATCGGCAACAATATAATGCTGGAGAACGATCAGTCAGGATTCACTGATCCTAACTACCCAGTATGGTTTAACAACACTGAGTACATCGTGGGAGAAAGAGTTTCCTTCGGCACGAACTACTGGTATCAGTGCATCCTTGCCGGGAACAGAGGCAATGCTCCTACTGGCACGTCATCCAGCAATACATGGTGGCAGGCTATTATTAACGTTAACGACACTGTTGATCTAGCCAACTCAGTTACGGGCGGAATTAATACCTGGGAAGTTATCTACCCTATCGTGACAAACGGCACGCCGATAGCTAACTCTATTCAGCAGACGCTAGGTGTACCGTCACCGTCCAACTCTGCGTTCTTCAGAACCTCAAGCCTGAGAATTATCAATCAGGCAGGATCAAGCAGCCAGGATCTATGGGTAAGATCCATCTCCAGAACTTCCGCTGAAGCTACTTCAGTGGCGGCCCCTTACTCTCCTGATATCTATCAGGTTATTGCTGATGGTATTCCTGTTCCCTTCTCGCTGCCTGATATTGCCTGGGACTCTGCTAAGTTCTATCACACTGACGACATAGTAACCTTCAGCGGTCAGCCTTTCATTGCTCTGAGAGCATCAAAGGGATCACAGCCACCGTATAACGCGGCACCTTCCCTTGATTGGCAGCCAGTTTCGCCCGAGCCAAGATATCCTATCTGCATCAGCCAGTACTCAACCGGCTCAGCAGCCGTGCAGGTTACCCCGTTCGTTGAATGGTATGACAGCACAGGTAATCTTATCTCCAGGGTGTTTGCCCGCAATCCGTCACCAGGAACAGCAGCAACACCTGACAAACTGGCATTCGATTCCTTCTGCAACAAAGCAGGAACAAATCTTAACGGCAGGACAACTGACGACGGTAACTTTACCTGGATTCAGGAAGCCGGAACCTTTAAACTTTCGCCGTTCGCTAATGGCTGCATCTATCCTGGTATGGTTGGGCAGAGAACATCAGCTATGATCAGCAGCGGGGTAAGTGATACTCAGGTTGGAGTCACATTCCTAACCGGACCTGAAGGCGGGCAGTCACAGGGACTTGCTTTGCGGTGGACAGATGACACACACTATATCAGGGCAGACTACTCGACACTAAGGACTAACAACGGTGGAGTCTGGACAACACTCGGAACTTATTCATCAACTTTTGCGCCCGGTGATAGGATGGTGGTGCAGCTTAACGGATCTTCCATCACTGTACTTAAGAATGGAACTTCTGTTCTGGCTACCACTTCCACCTTCAACCAGAGCGCTACATTCCACGGACCAATTGTGGAGAACACCTGATGCCATTTACAACTAACCTTATTCCCAACCCGGCATTCCAGCAGGGGCTTCTGGGTTACTCTGAGATTCTTGCCGGTGAACTGTTTCTTGACGAAACAAAAGCACTATTCGGCGGTCAGTCTCTTAGGGTAACCTGCCCTGGAAATAGTGCGGGTGAAGGATGCCGTACTATCAGCGGTGTTATTCCCGCTTCTTCAGTCTGTTCAGCATCACTGTTCATCATCGGATCAGGCAGTATAAACATCAGTGTTTCCATTGATCCTGGCGGAACTCTTCAGGCAACCTTCCCGGTTACCCTGAAGAACGAGTGGACTAGAATAATCATCAACGACATTCCTGCCTCACCGGGCGAGGAACTGTTCATGACTGTCTACACCACCACTAAGCAGTCAACGGTGTTCTGGATTTCGGGTGTGCAGATTGAGCCTAACTCTCCAGCCCATGATTACTGTGATGGTGATCAGATAGGATGTGAGTGGCTGGATTTACCATTCGGCAGGTCCATCCAGGTCTTTGAGTTTCCTGTCACTGCTGTTGGTAATATTATTTCGGCAGGTAATATAGTTCATGCCCTGGACATCGCTCAGATATCTCAGGCTACTGTAGCTAAGGGAACTATCCAGTCGCACGGTGATCTTGTATTTTCAGGAGTACAGAACCCTCTTGCTGCTTTTACCGGCTTCGGTATCTTCGAGCTAACTGATCCTGATCCTGCCATGTCTTATCCCGGCTGGAATAATGCTGGTACTCAGTCAGGTACTTCTAACAATTACAACAGAATCTACAGTGTATTCTATCCTCCGCTAGACCAGCTAGCAGCAGATGGAAGTTCGGTCTGGAATCGTGCTGCCTACATGGCACTAGGTTTCAAGTACTCTAGCGTACTTCACGGAGGGACACAGAACCTTGCTAACATTCAGGCTGAAGTTCTGCCGCTAACAGGAAGTACCCCCGCACCTACTGCCTACCAGCTACCTAAGCAAGTCAATACTATAGTTCATCCTAACCGTCTTAACTTCTGCCCTAACCCAAGCATCGAGGTTTCATCCTCAGGGTGGTCAGGAACAGGCACGGGAACAGTGACGCGAGACACTACTGTATCAGTGGGTGACATCATTGAGTTTGATGACTTCGAATTTACTTCAGGCACATGCAGCCTGAAAGTAACCGTGCATGCGGCTAGCGACGGCTGCCAGATTACTATTCCCAACCTGATTACAGGTGACGAATATATTCTGAGTGCTTTCGTTAGATCGGGACCAGGATTGGAGAACATTGTCCTTGCCTGCGGCAATGGAACTGCTGCTTGTGTTGATATTGGCGATCCATATGGTACTGGCGGTGCTTACGGTGATATACCTTACGGTGGCGTTCCTGCTAACGCGGCTGATCTTGATACTACGGTTTGGTTCCGTCCGAACTTTACGTTTACAGCTTCGTCATCAACGCAGACTTTCACAATCATCAGTGCCTCTGGATCAGATGTTTCATACCCCACAAGTTTCTGGGTGGATGCAGTACTGATAGAAGCGGGTCAGCTACTTAGCTTCTACTTCGACGGTGATTTCGGCACTAACTATTTCTGGGAGACTGGCGGCACACCAGGACTGACACGTTCGTACTACTACGATCAGTTCGCGGTAAAGCAGCAGGCTTTCCTGAACACACTTGCGGCACACGTACCTCTTGGTATATCATATGCTCAGCCGGTTTACAATATTCCGTACACACAATAGGAACACAATGCTTGAATTCGTACTCGTATCATTCGCTGCCATGAGTAGCTGGGAAATTCTCAGGTATCTAGCCTGGTTCCGAATCCCGGTAAGACTGGCACCCGTTATCGTGATCATCATCTCTTATCTCTGGACCTTTGAGATGCAGCGCTCACTGCTGGTAGCTTTTGCTGCTACTGCTGGTGTAGTTCTGCTGCACAAACTATCAGGGGCGGAAGGTATAGAGCCGCTGGAAATCCCGGACAGCATCAGGGCGAGATTGCCGGTAAGAAAGAAGAGACGTAAGCCCCCGGTTAAAACATCCTATATTCCCACCCTATAGACAGACCCCCTCCCGGTGTGGTATACTGCCCGGACGGGCCAGTACACGCCCGAATACAGGAGGAACATGTGGACTTATATGTAGGAATCATAGGCTGGGGAGATATCAAGTACGAAAACGCTGCCCGGCTTCTTGATGATTTTCTTCCGCGAGAGCCAGAAATTGCAGTTGTCGCAGAGCTTCCGGAGAAACAGCCCGGAGTCAGTCAGGTACTAGCCTGGATGGATACGGTGCATCAGGACTATCAGATAGTTCAGATAGAAGGTGTACTCAAGGGCCTGAAGGAACATCACAGCAACGCTGTGCTGATCGTGGCAGGAACAGATTATCTAAGCGAAGAAATAGACTGGGCAAGATCTCTTGACGTTCCAGTGCTTGACTTGACCCGCGCTCTGTTTCCTGTCTCCGGCAGTGACGCTACGATGGCCCTAGGCGGCTCTGTAGTCAACGCTGACGCGACGCCAGCCAAACAGGCTACAGATACTAACCCCCCCGCACTGGACGAGGTTAGAAGCGCTCTGAGAGACGCCGGATATGGCGCGGAATTAATTGAAAAAGTTGAGGAAATTATGAGTGAGTATCACGCTAGAACATACATCGATGGGGTTCCATGGGAGTCTGTCAAAGAAGAAGATGAACCAGTAGAGGAAAGCACGCCGGAAGAGGCATCTCAGGAGACTGAGACGTACTACCATGATGAAACTAAGGGTACGTACAGACGTAAGGGACGCCGTAAGATCAAGCCCGGCGAAAAAGAAGTAGAACTGACTGCTGAGCAGGTTGCCCTTGTCTCCGACAAGATTGTTTCATGACAGCAGAGCAGACGTATCAGATTGCCAGGCTGATGCCCATCGTAGTAGGGGAGCTGGCAGTAATTATAGTCATACTGTTCATATTATGGGCGACTATACTTCTGAGAAAATAAACAAGGACCGGGAAGGAGATAAACTCAACTTAACCCGGTCCTTGTCATTACAGCCGCGATGAGGAGGGAGCATCGCGTATGTTTCATATGTTAGCACACGATACGAAAGCTTGTCAAGTATATGCAGCATGGAAATTTATCTAATCAGGTAATGCCCAGTATTGTCATCGTTTTTGAGGGCTCAGTGGGCCTCTTGCCAGAAGATAAGCTCAAGGATTACAATAAGGCTGTGTCAAGAAACAGATGGTGGGAGGCAGTCGATCTGTTCCAATTGAGCAGACCGTACCTGTCAAAGTTCCTTGATCTGGTGTGGAATAAAGGATTCAATCTGGAGATATGCACATGGATGGGGCACGGCACTGAGTATGACGATGCGGCACTGAGAATATCAGAGAGATTTGATTTCGAGAACGTGCCTGTCTATTCAGTGTGGTCAAGCACTCCCGACAGACTCGCCAGGGAGTCATCGTATCTCCCCAGGATTGCCAGGATTTATGATCCCGAGATTGGTCATGCATTTAAGTACGGAGGTAAGGGAGTGTACCTCACTGACCCTAATCAGTTAGGAGCTTTTTAGTGGGAGTTAAATCTAAGCTCCGTAAGGAAGGACCGGCTGAGACAAGGTACTCAGACGTAAACGGCAACAGGAAACTGTATGACAGAGACAAGCCGCCCGATGGTGTAGACTTTGATGTCTGGCATCTTGCTATCTATTTTGAGCAGGAAGCTGAGACAGACAGGATGCCTGTTGCCGGGCGGCCTATTCTTTACACGGAACTTAACTACCGCATCAACGAGTCAGGCGTGCGGGTAAAATATCCTGACACATGGATAGATATCCTTGAGCAGATGATCATCTTGTTCTGGTGGGATACACACGGCAACTACACGATCAATCATCTCTGCTCAGCAGACAGATTCGATTACTGCTTGCAGTGGGTGCTGGACAAAATGGGCTTGGAAGAACTCGTCAGGACGGGGGTGAGAGTTAAACAGCAGGAACGGGAGATTCAGGCAGCAAGAAGGACTCCCGAGGAAACTGAGGCAATGAGAATAATTACAGCGAAGTACACGGAGCAGGATCTTAAGTTTAAGCTGGAAGAGTTTAAAAGCAGGAGCAATACTTGAACATCGGTTACGAGATTGTCAACAGAGTTCTGGTCAAGGGTGATATAACAACACCTATCGGGAACGGTTTCACTCTCACATGGCTGAACAGCACAGGAGGCGGCAGTGAAGTAATCTTCACTGGCACAGACAGGCAGGCTTATGAGTACCTGCTGAAGTATTATGCCAAGCATCATACCGTACCGTCCATTGATATCTTCAGGGAGAATTTCCCGGCTGCTATCTACCCGCTGACTCCGCTCAATAGTATGTCACCTTCAGTCAATGAAATCATTGATGTGGCGGCGCAGAGAGTTAACGGCTATCTGGTAGCAGATCTTCTGGGCAGGGCTATTGATCTTCATGACAAGGGACAGGTAGACAGGTCTATCTCTCTCCTGAAGTCAGAGTCAGCACGTATTGGTATTGATCTAAGGCAGCGTCAGTACAGGGCAGATGATCTTAACGATGCTGCCTTTGACATTGAGGAATTGCTGAGCAGAACTATCGAGCCAGGAGTTCCGCTGGGAATCGACAGGATTGACACTGATTACTATGGATTCCAGCCCGGTCAGTTGATTTCACTGCTGGGAAGGCAGAAGGCAGGTAAGACTACCTTCATGCTTAACTCGGCACTAGCAGCATGGGAAGCAGGATATGATGTGCTGTTCTTCTCAGTTGAAATGGATACTGACATGCTGCGGCAGAGATTGTATTCTATGGGTGCTCATACTTCCCCGGCAAGATTCAGGAGAGGTCAGCTAAGGGAATCAGAGAAGGCAAGCATCAGATCGTTTCATGCTAAGCTAGCCGATGACAATAGTGATAGTCACGGGCACTTCTATATCAGCAAGAAGAAATCCATGATCACCTTCGAGGATATCGAGGCTGAGATTGAGATCTATGATCCTCATGTAGTTTACATTGACGGATTCAACTTCATGCAGGACGTGAAGACGCACAAAACTACTGAAGACTGGCAGGCTAATGAGAACGTAGCCAATCAGCTAAAGATGATTGCCCTGGAAAGAAGCCTGGTTGTTGTTGCCTCTACTCAGGTACAGGAGAAACAGTACTCAGCTAAGCATGGCATTGAAGCCCGCACAATTCAGGGCGGAACAGGTTTGCTGAAGGCTTCTGATCTGGTTGTAGGTCTGGACCGTGCAGAGTATCTGCACACTGTATCGTGTGTACTATCCCGCTACGAGAATTTTGAGAAGGTTGTAGTTGACATTGACTGGGAGACAATGACTTTCGAGTTCATTGAAGCCCCGGAACTGGAGGATAAGACAATATGATTTACAGAATTATTGCCCACGTCATCCATAAGGTTAAGCATGCTTATGATGAAGCTACCTTGACTAAAGATGGCGCTAAGGAAATCCTCAAGGTCAGTCTTACGGAACTTATCACTGAGATTCTGGAAGAGAAGGATAAGAAGGAACAAGACAAGAGTACCCCTCGTATGGGGTTCAAGTCAGCAGGTAGTAATGTCGGTAGAAGCAGTACTGAGGGAACTGAAGATTGACTATGCTGTAACAGGTAATGAAGCTGTCGCTCTCTGCCCTAATCATGAGGAAATCCATCCGTCATGGTCTATCAATCTTAAGTCAGGCTTGCATCATTGTTTTGCCTGCGGATTTAAGGGGTCACTAGACGGACTGGTAATGCGTGTGCTAAACTCAACGTATGCACAGGCTCACATGTGGGTGGCAGAGAGAACAGCTTACTCTGGCCTGGCTGTTTGGAGGGACAATAAAGAAGAGGTTGCCTACGCGCCAGCGTATCTTGGCATAAGTGAACATGAACTTTACAGATTCACTCAGCCTCCGGAGGAAATGCTCAGGAAAAGAAACCTGACACCGGAGGCTGCGGAACTTCACGGAATACTGTGGAATCCTGAGAAGCTTTCATGGGTGCTGCCGATAAGAGATCCTTACACGGGAGATCTATGGGGCTGGCAGGAGAAGAGCACAGTTGATAGACGATACAGAAATTATCCAGGCGGTATTAAAAAATCCAAAACTCTCTTTGGTCTACCAGCTTTTGAACATGGTGGCACCGCCATACTTGTCGAATCTCCACTTGATGTTGTGCGCCTTAGCTCTGCCGGAATCAGAGGTGGCCTTTCTTCATACGGAGTATCGGTCAGCGATTGCCAGCTCGCCATTGTACACAGAGTCTCAGAACATCTTGTACTTGCGCTTGATGATGATCGTGCAGGAATGGCAGAGACAGATAGGATTGGCCGCGATTTCAAACAGCTCCCAGTCTCCGTATTCTTTTACGGGGACGGCAGAGGCAAAGATCCCGGAGAATTAACAGATCAGGAACTAATAAATGGAATCAGCAGATCAGAATCAGTTTTACACAGAAAGTCGGGCAGTATCAAGGGGGCTGTGGGACGTTATCGCCATATTGACTAAGAAACTAGGCGGGAACGTGATAATTACAGCGGAGGAAAGAGCGAACCCACCGCAGATATTTGCGTATGACGCGGCAGATGGTGGCGTTCAGTTGATTGAAAGAGGACATGTTTCAGGGGAAACTGCATCCGTATCAGACTGAGCCAGTAGAGATCTTCCTTGAAAGGAAGAATCTTCTGGTCGCATACGAGATGGGGCTGGGCAAGACAGTAATAGCAATAGCAGCAGCAGAGAGGTTACTTGACTCTGGTGCTATAAAGTTATGCCTTGTTGTCTGCCCGGCTTCCCTTAAGTACCAGTGGGCTGAGAGAATAAAACAGTTCTCAGACTCCATCCCTCTTGTGATCGACGGCACACCTAAAAAGCGGCAGGAACAATACGACTCACTCAGCACGGACAGTGCCAGCTATATTATCATGGGCTATGACAATGTGATCAATGATCATGAGCAGGTAGCCAGGATTAAGCCAGGCATGACAGTGCTTGATGAAGCCACCGCTATCAAGACTTTCCGGGCGAAGAGAACGAAGAGAATCAAGAAACTTCTCCGTTCTCCGTACAGACTTGCCTTGACAGGTACTCCTATTGAGAACAGACCTGACGAGATATTCTCTATTATGCAGTGGGTTGATGAAACTGTACTCGGCAGGTATGACCTGTTTGACCGTGCCTACATCACCCGCAACAGGTATGGGTGGCCGGTATCGTATAAGAATCTTCCCGTTCTCAAGCAGAGACTTGGACCTGCTTTGTGCAGGAAATCAAGGCTGAGTCCTGAGGTTTATCCTTATCTGCCTGAAGTGGACGAGGATGAATGGTACATAAGTATAGATGACGATACATTAGGATTGTACAAGACCATTGCCTCAGATATTGTTGACGAACTAACCAAGCTGGAGAGGGCAGGGTCTTTCGATCTGGACAAATACTATTCCGGCTACGACGAAAGCACACCGTCAGGTAAAGTCATGGGTATGTACATGTGCATTCAGATGCTCATGGATCATCCCGACCTGATCATTTACTCGGCCCAGCTATTTGAACTGGGCGAGGAAGATAAGGGCTCAGGATATGCCTACAACCTGTGGCAGTCAGGAAATATAGACAGTGTTACAAACTGCCCTAAACTGGACGTGCTCATGGAGAAACTAGATGATCTCCTGGCCTTTTCAGGCAACAAGATCATAGTATTCTCTGAGTACCGTAATATGCTTGACATAATTGGCAGCAGACTGAACTGCGGCTACGTCAAATTCCATGGTGGCATGGATGCCAAGGCTAAAAACCAGGCGTACACAGTGTTCCGTGATGATCCTGAGTGCAGGGTGTTCCTGTCATCTAATGCTGGTGCTTACGGAATGGACATGTCGATGGCCAACTACCTGATCAACTATGACATTCCCTGGTCAGCAGGGCAGGCGGATCAGAGAAACGGCAGGCACGTAAGAGCTTCATCAGAATTCGGTAAGGTATTCATTAGGAACATGATTGTTAAGGGATCAGTGGAGGAAAGGAAGCTGAGAATCCTTAGGCGTAAGCGCAGACTAGCTTCCTCGGTCCTTGACGGGGCCGGTCACGACGATTACGGGCGGATAGACTTGGAGGGAGACTCGTTAGGGGGCCTCTTGACAAGCACGCTGCGGTCTGGTATACTTGAGTAACTATAATACTTAAGGGAGCATCTACTTTCAATGACCGTAAAGCCTATTGACCATGTTATGAAGTTAGTCCATGGTTATCTTTACAGTCATAATGAAGAAACGAAAATTAAGAAATTACGTGAAGATTACCGTAATGATCTTAAGGAAATCATCATGTCTGGTGACACTGATGATAAAGGTAACTACAATTATGAATTTCCAGAGCCCCTGTGTATCGATAATGTGTGGTACACAGGATTGCAGATGCAGCGTCGTGTATCAGAGTATGTGGACGAGGACACGGCAAGAGAACTCATAAGCAGGCACGGCCTGGGTGACAGGTGCATTAAAGTTATCCAGGTGGAGGAACTAGATCTTGATGAGCTTTACGCAGCTAATCAGGAGGGTATCATCAGTGATGACGAGATCGACTCCATCATTGAAGCAGACGAAACATATTCGCTGATAAGGATTAAGCAATGAGAATAATCGTGGATCTGTACGGAGTATTACAGGTCGATATAGACGAAGCTACAGGACTAGATGGTGACGGGGTAGACAGATCAGATATTCTGAACCTGATTCAGAGAGGTGACTTCAGTCCCAACGATGTTATCGACTACCTAACTGATGATGTGGATGATGTTCATGTTAATCAGGTAGTTGAAGTAACCAGGGGAGACGAAGTGCTTCTCAAGGGTGAAGCACACAGGCTGCTGGTCGTAGAGTCTCCATCAGGAGAGTAACCAGTGACGATGGCGTTTTATCCCGGCAGCAAGACGCCGGTAAGAAATTATTCTGATCAGCCTGAAGTTAAGCCTGACTCAGAGTTTGAGTTCAGTTACCCGGATTTCAAGGGCACGGGATTCTACACTATCGGTGTACTGGCAGACGTTCTTAACAGATCACAGGTTACAGTCAGGAAGTGGGAGCACGATGGGGTTATCCCTAAGCCTACTTACATCAGGGCTTCAGCAGATCCAAGAGGCCGCAGAAGATTGTATACCAGGGATCAGATCATGGGTATCAGGACGATAGCCCAGGAGGAAGGACTTCTTGAGACTAATGCTAACGGTCACTGGAAGTCAATAGAGGGAACCGAGTTCAGGGAGAGAGTACTAACCCTGTTCAGGGATCTGGAGAAAAGTTGATTATTACAAGAGGTCGTGAGCACACGATCAACATGGGTAACTATGAATCAGTTAAGATTCATGCAACGGTGTCGGTTGACACCAGCAGCCCATCATTCGAAGGGATGCCCCTTCAGGATATTTATGACATGCTAGATCAGATGCTCATAGATGCCATGAGTAAAGAAGTAACAGAAGCAAAAGTTCTGACAAATGTAAAAGATAGTTACATCCTATCGTGGAGAACAGAAGCATAATGCCAAGAGACACACTAGAGCCAATCGCAGGCAACTCAGCGGGAACTGATCCCATCGAGGAATTCGCACCTAGGCAGAGAGTAACAAAAGAAGTGGAAAATGACATTGACTCCATCCTCAGTTCAGGATGGTCATCAGATAAGGCCGCACCCGCAAGGGGAGACAGGCCAAACAGATTTACTGTCCCGGATGACGGAACAGAAGTACTGATCAAGTTTGTTGAGGAAGTACCGTTTACTTCTTTCTACCAGCACTGGATTCCCACTGATGTAGGTAAGAGGCCGTTCGCATGTCTTGTTAAGGACTGCCCGCTTTGCGCTTATGTTGACAGGCCCAAGTCAGTTGATTATTTCAACGTGATTGAACTTCACGCCGATGGGCAGCATGAACTGAAGCTATGGATGGCTTCGCCAGATCCTTCAGCGGCAATCAAGGAAAAGAAAGCTTCCAAGAGAAGTTCCCCGCTGAATCGTGATGATCTTTACTTTGCAGTCTCTAAGAGAGCAGGCACCAATGGTGTTCCAAGTTACACCGTTGAGGTCGTGAAGGAATCAGATCTCGCTGATGACTGGGGAAGATCTCCTCTTACCAAGGAAGATATTGCTTCCTACGATGGTAAGCTGTGGACAAAGGACGTAGCCAAGAATCAGGTTAAGTCAAGAGACGAGCTTAAGGTTCTGGCAGCTAAGTTCCTTAAGGACTGACGTTAGTTCAGATGATGGCCCGCTTCGGCGGGCCATCTTCATATCCTGAAGGGAACACTGTGATACCTGCTGTTATCCTGACGGAGCAAGATCTTCAGAACGCTGTTGAGTACATTCTGACTAAGGAAGCGTTCGCCTTTGACGTTGAGGCTCAGGGTGAGAACAGAGGGATGCCTAATCTGGCTAACCTCTCTTGGATCAGCCTGGCAACCGATGGGTTTGCCTGTGTGATACCGTTCGGTCATCCTATTGGCGACAACATCATAGGCACTGACAAAGTTCTGGCTACGTATGAGTCAGGAAAGAAAATAGGGCAGACTTACAGAAAGTCTGTACCAGTATATGAAGCCCCACCAGCGCAACTGGATCGCGGGACAGTGTTCCGGATTCTTACCCCGCTGTTCAGGAGCAATCTTGTCAAGATAGGTCACGATGTCATATATGACCTAGTTTCCTGTTCACTCTATCTTGGGTTTTTGCCACCGGGGCCATACCGTTGCACGAAAACCGGACAGTGGCTTCTGAACGAAAATCGCATGCGATGGGGATTGAAAGATATAACTGAAGAGAAGTACGGTTTCAAATATGACTTCGAGAACATCGGTTCGTGTGTTGAGAAGCACCCGTTCAGTCTGGTAGCTTACTATTCTTACTGTGACGCCAAATATGCATGGTTTCTCGATAAGGACACTTATCCGCTGATTGTGTCTGAGGGTCTTGAGGAAGTTTACAGCCTTGAAATGGATATCCTCAAGGTTATGTGTGAAATGAGAATAACCGGCGCAAGAGTTGATCTTGAGAGACTTGAGGAACTTCATGTTGATCTGACTGCCAAGCTGAAAGATGCTGAAGCAGATGTTTACCTGAAAGCCGGGAGAAAGTTCAATATCAACTCTCCTCTGCAAAGACAGCAGATCCTCTTCGGTCCTAAGCCAGATGGTCAGGGGCTAAAGCCTTTCAAGCTGACAGATGGCGGTAAGAAGCATCAGCAGTCAGGAGGCAACCTTACCATCAGGGATTACAGCACGGATGACAGTGTGCTGGAAATGTTTGAGGGAAACCCGGTTTGCGCGGCCATGAGGGAATACGGCGATATCGGTAAATTGCTGAATACGTATGTTGACTCATATCTCGGTTACGGGAAATCTGACAAGCTGGTGTTCAATGAGAGAATTCATGCAGGATTCCAGCAGTACGGTACGGTGACAGGAAGATTTTCCTGCAAAAAGCCGAATCTTCAGAATATCCCCAGACCGTCTACTGAGCTAGGTAACCTGATCCGGGGAATCTTCATTGCTGACGATGGCTGTCAGTTGGTAGTAGCGGATTATGAGCAGATTGAGCTAGTTGTTCTGGCTCACTATATCGGTCATGGCGGTCTGTTTGACGCTTTCATGAACGGTATCGATCCTCACTCGGTAACAGCGGCTATGGTTACTGACCAGAACCCGGTAGAGTTTGCGGCCAGGGTAAGGGCTGGTGATAAGGAAGCCAAGGTTATCAGGCAGGATCTAGGTAAAACTCTTGGTTTTGCTGTGGTCTACGGTGCCGGTCTTAACAAGGTAGCTTCTATGGCTAAGGTTGATGTCAGAGCAGCTAAGGCGCTTCTTAAGAAGCACGCTCAGATGTTTCCTGAGGTTCATCTGTTTAAGCAGCAAGTTATCGACAAGGCAAGATCGAGGAAAGTTCCGTACATCACAACTCTTTCCGGCAGGAAGAGAAGAGTACCCGCACTGAGATCTCTTAATGAGGGTCACAGGATGGGCGCTGAGAGACAGATCTTCAATTCTCTCATTCAGGGTGGTGCAGCGGATATCCTGAAATATGCCATGGTAAGGGTTGACAGGATGCTTCCGCCTGAGATAAGATTGAGTTTGACGGTTCATGACGAACTGGTTCTCATAAGCCCTGTAGACAGGGTTCAGGAGGCTAAGGATATTCTCACCGAGGCAATGACAGGACAGGATCTTGTTGACAAGCTAGGTTTGAGGGTTCCACTGAAGATTGATGTAAACGCCGCTACAAGATGGTCGGAAGCTAAATGATTACAGAAGAAGAGTGCCTGAAAATCGGCGGGCACTGCTATAGCCAGACTTCTGATGGCTCTGGAACTATAACGGACAGATATAGTGAGCAAACTTATATTGAGATTTGCAAGCATTGCCCGGCATGGAGAAAGCTGATCAGTAAATCTGAGTACAGATACGAGTACCCGGACGGAAATAATGCCTAATTTCTGGGAACGTATCAGAGAACAGCAAGAGGCAGAGGCTAGAGCTAATCAGCCTCCACCGCGCTCAGATGGTCCGTGGTGGGCGCAAGGAACTACCCTAGGGTCAACTGCACAGAATCCCGTTCCAACGGCTCCAGGGCCATCACAGAGCCATATAGGGGCAGATGGTCACGACTACAGCAAGGCAGACCATCTAAGATCGCAGGCGACCTGCCCGATGTGTGGTAGCGGAAATTATATGAAAGCCAGATCTGATGTTGGCAGAAGATGCTGGGATTGCGGTCACAATGAGGGCAGGGAAGTTCATGACAGAACTCTGCCACAGGCAGTAACGATGGAGGGACCGCCGCAAATGGCTATGCAGACTAATGCTGGTGGGAAGATGCTGAATAACTATCATCCTAACCCGGCCGATGCGGCAATGGTAGGTGAATGAAACGAAAAGACGCTGAAGAAAAACTTGGTATCAAGGTAAGGGAAATATCTGAATATACCACAGTAGTTGAGCGAAGAGGCCATGCTCACCCGATAACATCGACCGAGCGTGACCTATGGGACTTTATACAGGAACTTTGCGAAGATGATTGATATAGAAAAAGAACTAACTGAACTCCTAAGAGAAATAGACAAAATGGGAAGATCGGTTCTTGATCTAATTGAAATTGAGTACTTAAAGAAGGATTTCCTTAACACGATAGAAGAATACCTGATCGAGCAGTTTGCGAACTCAGATGTAGCAGAGGAAGTTAGGGAAGAAGGATACAACGTAGGCTACGATGATGGTCATATGTACGGTCATGAAGAGGGCTACGCAGAAGGACATGCCGCTGCCACAGAAGAGCTAAGGGAAGATGGCATTATATGAGGCCCGAGACACAGATGCTTATGAATAGCATCAACAAATCGTTTGGCGACGGCACGATGCTTATGGCATCAGCCCTGGCAGTACCTAAAAGATTTACCTCAGGCTCCCTGGCTCTTGATATTGCATTGGGCGGCGGCTGGCCTGCCGGTCAGTGGGTAGAGATTATCGGCAAGGAATCAGCAGGTAAAACTGCTATCGCCTATAAGACCGTAGCAGCAAATCAGGCAGCAGATCCAGATTTTGCGGTTCTGTGGATTGCTGCTGAAGCCTATGACGTTGATCAGGCTACAGCACTAGGAGTAGACAACTCAAGAGTGGCTATCATCCCTACACAGGAAATGGAGCTAGCTTTCGAGCTTATGCTTGAGGCAGCAGAATCCCGTGGCGTGGATATGATTGTTCTTGACTCTTATCCTGCCCTGATTCCTGGCGAGGAAGCTGATAAGGCTATGGACGAGTTTACTACTGCGGTAGGTGCTCGTCTTATGAACAAGTTCACCAGGAAAGCAGGAAAGGCAACAAAACGTGCATCAGACGGAACAGAGCGACCTCTCCTGGGGATTATTATCAATCAGTATCGAGATAAAATCGGTGGGTTTGCTCGCTATGGGGTTCCTCAGACTACGCCCGGAGGACACGGCAAAGACTATTTCTTCTATGCTCGACTTGAAGTTGCGCGGGATGATTTCATCACTGAGAAAAGACCAGGAATACCTGATCCGGTTAAAGTCGGACAGGCTATCCGTCTCAGAACTGTCAAGAATAAGTCGGCCGCTCCTCAGCAAACTGCTGCCGTTGACTTCTACTTTAGAGGTGCGCCTTACCTCGGTTTTAACCGAGGAGATTACGATCTCGGAAAAGAATACTTCATCATGGGAGTCCTTTTCGGGGTAATCAGGAAGTCTGGTGCCTGGTACTACTACGGTGAACATAAGTGGCAGGGCAAGGAAAACGCAATCGGAGCAATCAAGGCAGATAACGAACTGAGAGCAGATCTTGCTGTCCAGGTTCTAGAGGCAGCAAGTGATCCAAAGCTTGTTGACCAGATCTTGCCTGAGAACATAGCTAATGCGGCGGATAACGGAACCCGTCGCGGAATTGGAGCACTAAGCAGTGAATGATTACACAGCACTAGGTCTGCCTCTTGACTGGGTAGACGAAGAGGGAGTTACGATTTCCCCTATCTCAGCAATTGTTATTGCTAAGGGGATGGATAGCGAGGGCAACGAAACTTATTCAGTAATGAATTCCAAGGGACTGAGCAATATCGAGGCTCTTGGATTCCTCGCGTTCGCTGAATTGTTTGTTCAGGATGAAGTCAGGGCAACCCTTTACGAAACGTACAGGAATAATGACCAGAACGGTACATCAGCGTAGAAGTAAAATTCAGGAGAGGCGAGGTGCCCGTCAGTATGGTGGGCACCTTACCCCTGGCAGCGGAAATCAGTGGCACTCTAAAGGTGACATCGTAACTTCCGCTGAAATGATAGAAATGAAAACAACCACGAAATCTATCTACCCTCTGGATTCCAGGGAACTGAGGAAGTTGTGGGACAACGCACTATTAGACAATAAGACCCCTGTATTTGAGGTAGAGTTTGCTGAGGACGGCATGACCGTGGTTGTGCTTGACAAGGAAGATTTCATCATGTTCAGGCAGATAGCTAAGTACGCAGGGTCTTATGATATCAGTGAGGGAGAAATACAATGATTAATGGTACTACATTTGAGGCAGAACCCTCCGGACTGGTCGAAAGCCAAATGCAAGAACGTTCCGCTGTCCCGAGACTATGATCCTTTTTTTGACGAAGAAGATAATATTCCGGCTCTTGAGTTCTGCAACGGTTCGGCGGATAATGTGGTCTGCCCTATACGCCATGAGTGCCTCATTTTTGCGCTCACGAATAACTGCAAAGAGGGAGTCTGGGGCGGAACAAGTGAAACAACGCGGAAAGCAATCAGGAAGAGGTTTCCCCCGGAAAAAGGGGAAGCTAGACCGGAGTGGGAATGGACGAGCGAGCAAGACGCCTTGCAAAACTTAAGAAAGATACGACGGGACCGACGAGAAAAAGAGTTGAGAAAACAGGCGACTTCGCTGACTACTCAGAAATAAAAGCTATGTCCGGGCTAGTACTGCCGGAGATAAAGAAGGTTCTTCTGGCCCGTCATCATAAGAATGCGGAAAGAGGCAGGAGAAGAAGTAATGTTGTCTATCCATCCGAAATGGCTAGAGCCGATTGGTGCCCTAGAGCAACATATTACAGAATGTCAGGAATGCCAGAACCACCTGGCAGATATTCATTCACACTGGAGAATGTCTTCTCCGAGGGAAACAGAATTCATTCTAAGTGGCAGGATTGGCTATCGGATACAGGACTCCTCTGGGGAGACTGGTACTGCGGGAAGTGTGATACTAGGATCTCTAACTCAGTAAAGCCCCCGCTTACTCCTGACTACATTAACTGGCAGCCAAACTATCCAGCTTCAAGTCACGAACATGAGTGGGAGTATCGTGAGGTTACACTTAGATCAACTTCGCTGCCTGTTTCCGGGCATGCTGATGGTGGCCTGATCAAGCATGATTGCCTGATCGAAATCAAGTCAGTCGGCATAGGCACACTGAAGTTCGAAGCCCCGACGATTTTCGAGAATAACACGCTGAAAATCGGCACTAAAACTATCAACGACGTTGAGGGTATGTGGAAATCTATTCACCGTCCACTGTTAGCTCACGTTAAGCAGGGCAACATCTATCTGTGGATGGCTAAGGAAATGGGTATGCCGTTCGACAAGATCGTGTTCCTGTACGAATTCAAGGCCAACCAGCAGGTTCGTGAGTTTATTGTGTACCCGTCAGATGATATCCTCCAGCCTATGCTAGTCAATGTCGAATCCATAAAATCGGCGCTCACAGAAGGGAAACCTCCTGAGTGCCCGCACGGAAAAGGAGGATGCTCTCTTTGCAGAGCATATGAGAAAGATGTTTAAGAACAGAAAAACAGTCTCAGACGAGGATAGACCTACATATAAGACTCAGTATATCTCCTACGTTATCGAGGGCTTCGGGTATCGTCACCTTATCCATGTCAGGGACACAAAGGAAGCGGCTGTGAGAGACTGTGAGAAGTACCAGCACGTAGGACCGACTGAGGTTGAAGAGCAGCTAAAGCGAATCGTTTACCAGGCAACTAAGACCGCCCCATGTAAGAGGGAAGAATGAGCTACAAACTTGGTATGTCATCACATACCGCAGTCAAGCAGGTAAGAGGTCAGGGATTTTCTCTTCCGGACGAGCCGGAGTTTAATATCCCGGAACTGCCACCCGATATCACTGCAATCAATTCTGAAGAGCTAATGGTACTATTCGGGCAGTTTGAATCCTGGCTATCATACGTAGAAGTACAGCTAGCAGCAGCAGAGATTGACGAGAAGGGTGAGCAGACAGCGCTGGACATTGTTTCGGCAGGACTTCAGATAGACAACAAGGGTAAAGCTAAGACTGTCTCTGAACTGAAATCTATCGTCATGATGGACGAAGGGTATGCGCGGCAGGAAGATAAGGTTAGCTCAGCCTATGCCTACCGTAAGGTCATCGAGACAATCTACCGCAGGCTGGACAGAGCTAAGTTCCTGGTATCAAGGGAACTGACCAGAAGAACCTACACCAAGGACTAAGATGTACTCTTCTACAGTTATCATCACAGGTTCCAGAGACTACTATGACTGGGAACTGATATTTGATGCGATCAATGATCTTGGAGTACCGCCGCTGCTTCTGATGCTAAAATTCGGGGACTGCCCAACGGGGGCCGATCTCTTCGCCTATATGTACGCGGAAGCTACGCGGGCTAACTTCCGAAGATTTATTGCGGACTGGAATCAGCACGGTAGAGCGGCTGGTCCGATTCGTAATCACGAAATGGTTGACAGCGGTGCTGATCTTGTGCTAGGCTTCCCGGTGGATAGCTCTCGCGGCACAAGAGATTGCTGTGAGTATGCATTTAAAAAGGGAATTGCTGTAAGGTTCCCTGAAATGGAAGCAGTCGGCCCGCCCAGGAAAGAATGGTGGAAGTGGGCTGCTAAACTGAGCTAACAGCTTAGGAGGGCAGAATGCGGAGGCATGTTAAGGAATCATACAGCACTATAACAGGCAAGACAATCAAGGAAATTTTTGAACCTGCTGATTTCGGTGGCGGGTACTATCACTACATCTACGAAATCGGCGGTGGGGTAGAGAATCTGGTATGCCTGGAGTACATAGACAGCGGAATAGATATGGGCGTAGTTGACGAGAGAACAAGAAAGAAGTTTGGGACAACTCCTACTCAGGAGCTATGGAGCAAAGCTATCATCGAGCAAGCTAGCCCAACGCTGACTGGTACAGGAATTCTGACTGGTACAGGGAAAGTCATATCAACTACCAGAACAGAAAACTGGGGCGGCGGCGCTGGTGGTGCGGGAAGTACTTATATATCTGAGGTAATACCGTACCGTGAGGGTGGGTTTAACAACACCATTCAGGAAATTCCCCCCGCGATCTTTACCTACACTTTTCCGGTGATGGTTTCTACAGGATGCTCAGTATGCGACAAGCTTGTTAAAGTTAATGTCGCTGAAGGATTCGAGCAAGACATGTATGAATCCTGGTACAGACACTACATGGAAGCTGATCGACGGACAGACGAAGATCTACTGGGCTATCATCTGGATTTCGTCATGAATCACATGCTGAAGTATGTCAGTGAAGATACAAAAGACGTAGTACTGACAGAGGATCATAAAGTACACGTCAGAGAAGCTTCGATGGTATCGATGTCGTTCCGATGGACAGCCATCTTCACATTTTTTAATCTTATCCTGCTTGTGCATCTTGCCCCGTTTATGGAGGCTGTGCCAATTGCAGCCATCATCGGAAGTATCGCGGGCACAGGTATGGCGTATCTTCGCAGGGGAGATATAAAAGAGGAAAACAGACTACAGATAGCGGCAAAAGGTGGTAAACAGAAGTAAGCAGAAGGGCACGCAAGCTGAAACAGCAGTAGTAAACGCTCTTCTCGAAAAAGGATTTGCAGCAAAAAGAAATCCCCCTATGGGGGCCGCTGACAGGGGAGACATTGATATGTCTCCCCTAGCGGTAGTTGTAGAGGTTAAAAATCAGAAAAGGACTTTACTGTCTGAGTGGCTGAAAGAGGCTGAGGCAGAGAAGAAGAATGCCGGGGCCGATATAGGGGTTGTGTGGCACAAGAAAATAGGGACGACAGACCCGATGAAGTGGTATGTCACCATGACTGGTGAGGATTTCTGCAAGCTGCTGGAGCCGCTTAAACTGTGATATCCTAGACATGTAATAATAGGCTATTATAGGAGCATTATATGTCTACTGAACAGGATACAGTACTGAGAGTAAAGGGCAGTTCTTCTGCACCAGCGCTCGCTTCAGCAATATCACACGGTATTTATGACGGAAGAAAAGTCATCCTCAGGGCTATAGGTGCGGCGGCAGTCAATCAGGCTGTCAAGGCTGTAGCTATCGCTCAGAGCTATGTGGGGGCCAGAGGTCTTACACTATCAATGAGGCCAGGGTTTACTGACGTTGACATGCCAGACGGCACGGTAACGGCAATAGTATTCAAAATTTTTGCAACGTGAGGAAACTATGCTTCCAGTAACAGGAAGTACTACAGCACCAGGAAGATCTGCTGAGTTTAAAACAGGTGCCACAACTGGCAGCCCGTATTCTCTTCAGGCTACGTCTAATGCGTTTAACCAGCAGTCATCTGATGCTGCCCGCAGACCTCACTCTGTTATGGATCTTTATTTCAATATAAGATCCCCGCAGAACGGGAATAGCGATGCTGATGCCCAGAGGCAAACTCCTAATGGGCAGCTACCCTCAAAGAATGATGGCTATTCAGACAGCACATACAACCAACTGAATCCTAATTTCAGCCACACGATCAATACAAATTAATGAGGATTAAATGGTAACCTCTACACGTTCCTACGGCGGTAAGTCAACCAGCAGTTTCCCTACAATGGGTGACAAGTGGATGAAGCACTGCGTAAACGCAAGTGGCAGGAGATCTGCCAACACTATCAGCGTTCCGCGTAAGAATACCGCAGGCGGGACTGCACCGGGTAAGACTGCTAATGTACGCGGTCGCACTCTTATTAAGGAAGCACAGGGACCAAGGTTCCATATCAGTGCGACCCTTTACAAGAAGAATGCGGCAGAGTCATCGGCCACAGAAAGAAACGTAAAGCTTATGTCTCCTGCTATCAGGAGAAGTGATGGCACTGGTTCTGCTGGTGACTTCTGGTCTAAGAGAGCATACGGGCAGAGAGTCTGACCAATGGCACTCATGACCACTAGCCCACAGGAAATGCTGCGGAGAGCAAATGCTCGTGGTATGGTGGGGGCTCATTCTGCTGAGTACAGAAAAGCATCTAGATCTGAAGAGTTTCACGGTGCCGCAACTGCTCATAAGAATACTATGTGGGATAACGTGAGAGCCCAGCATGTTAGTCACAATGTCGGTAGGATCTCGGAAAAGATCAGTCCCAGAACGACAGACAGAAACCGGACATCGAACTAATGGGCAACAGGAATATCAGCACGCTTCAGTTCGGTGCGCAGGGCACACAAGCTCTAGTTAGTTCTGCTACGAGCCATGCCAAACGCGAACTTCATTTCATGAAAGAGCAGTACGAAAGCAATAGCAAGGCCGACAGAAAACGCGAACTGGATAATTCCAACACGCACAGCAGGGCTATGGTAAAGACACGCAAGACCAGCCCTACGACTATCAAGGAAAAAGTTCGTACTCCTAAAGACGCTACTATGCAGAGAGCATACGCTGCGAGGAACTAATGCCTAGTAATTGGTGGGTAGACACACAGCCCGGTCCTACGTTTCCAGGCGGTGCTACAGTAGGTGGTGGCGGTAACGCTGCGGTAATTAACTACCGTTCACCGCTGGACGCTGCCCGCGCTGCTAAGAATAAGATTCCTGGCGCAGAGTACCCTGATGGTTATCTTGGCACAATTACTGACCGCCGCGAGGATAGACTACTTGAGAGAGTTCAGGAAAAGCTTACTGAGCGCTCTTACCAGCGCGGAGTTCACAAAGGATCTAAGATTGATAACCAGGACTACTTCTGGCCGTCAGGATATGATCCTATGAGAAGAATTCGCGCTGAAGCTAGCTACGTTCAGGAAGAGAACACCATGAACGTAGTAAGATACAAGCCAACGGGAAATCCCGTAGAAAAACTTTCACATCTGGGCAAGCCAGGTTTGACGCCGCCCGAGCAGATACAGCTAGCTAAACAGTATGGTGTTTCTGTCGCTAAGAACCCAGTTGTAATACAAGACCCAACTAGAGTAGCGAGAATGCAGAAAATGCTTCCACGCTATGCAATGTAAGGATTAAACATGGCCCAGAATGCACTACAGCGCAGGAGGCAGCAGAAGTCCCTAGCACGTAAAATAAGAAGCGGCACGCTTGAGAAGTCATCTATCGGCAAAGCTTCAGCAAGAGCGGCAGAGAAGGCCAGAGCTATGTTTGGCTCTAGCTCAGGAGAGCATGCTTCACATGCGCTAGGAAGTCAGTTCGGTAATAGCTCAGGTTCAACCACTCTGGTAGGCGGGCCATCAAAGGGACGCCATGCAGGATCTTATAATCATGCTAAGGACGTTTCAGCAGTAGCCAGAACAGGTGACACAGCGATGGGAAGGCACGCTAAAGGCGGGCCAATGTCAACGGTAAAGTAAATGAGAGCCGGTGGATCTCCGGGCAGAACTGATCCCAGAGGATCTGCTGCTGCCAGAAGAGCAAGAAAAAACTGGATGCTTTCAAGCCCGCAGTTTAAGAGAACTCCGGGAACTGAGGGTCATCAGGTGCAGTGTACCCATTGCTCAAAGCCGTTAACTTTTGATACAGTAGAAGCAGACAGGATTAAGCCTGGTGGACCTTATGCTAGGCATAACGTTCAGCCAGCGTGCAGATCATGTAATCTGGGAAGATCAAACAACGAGCATTGGAAAGGACCAGCAAGTGCTTAAAGGTGTAGATGTAAGTAATAACAATGGGCTAATTAGCCTAAAGGGCCTTAACGTAGATTTCGCAATCGCTAAGGCTTCTGAAGGTACGGGTTTCGTAGACGGAGATTTCTCTACCTTCTGGTCGATGATGAAGGAAGATAAGATGCTGCGCGGTGCGTATCATTTTCTTAACACTTCTGATCCCATCGCCCAGGCACATGTATTCGTGAACAAAGTTAAGTTGCACGGATTAGAGGCAGACGATATTCTGTGTGCTGATGTGGAGCACGAAGGGCTGACAAGTTCGCTCGTAAGGAAATTTGTTAACGAGGTTGCAAGGCTGACAGAGAAGAACGTATTCATCTACTGTAACTATGATTTCCTTCATCGCGGCATTGTAGGAGGTCTTTACGACCGTCCTTTCTGGATTGCTAATCCTGGTGGGCCTGAGGGTAACCCTCCCGACGTGCATCCGTTCAGGATATGGACGATGCAGCAGTATGACTGGAAGGGCGTTGACAAGGATGTTTTCAACGGCACAAGAGAAGTGTGGAAGCTGCTAGCTAATCTTCATCAGAAGCCACAGCTTATGCAGTACAAGTCACTAGGCAATCTGAGCCTGGAGCAAATTGCTCACGAACTTGACACGGCTCCATCGACTATACTTAGACTGACTTGCGAGCACTCTAACAAGGCACATGAGTTCAGCGCACATCAGGCAGCATATATCAACAGCATTTTCAGCGGCAAACTACCCTGGAGCGCACCAGTACCTAAGGGTGTCGTGCTTCATTACAAGAAGTGAGTCATGGAACTAGGACCGCAATTCCCGAAGATTGATCCTGGCAAGCACGCCAACGGATACAGCGCTGGTAAGGATATTCATTCAGCTATCGGGCAGAACAAGAAGCCACCATATCAGCCTAAGCATGCAAAGGGCATAGAGCCACCAGCGCCAGTACAGGCAAAGGCACCTAAGCCACCAGTAGCCGGGAAAGTAACTGCTGCTAAAGCACCTACCAAAGCAGATGGTTCTGGTGAGGGCGGAACAGGCAAGCCTGGTAACGCTACCCCAAGAGCGGCACAAAGACAGCATGGATACTATCATCATCACACTGAGGGTATGACTGAGAGAATGCATTCTCTGGTAGGCTTCCAGGGAGACAACGGAAGAACTGTAGCATGAGAGTACAGCCTGAGACAACGTATGACACTACTCATTCTTGGCAGAATGATCGTGTTGAGTATGCTCGCACCTTTTACGGCGGGACATATGAGCAGGTAACCTGTGCTCAGGCTCTTATTACTGCAAACCCGATGACTACCAACAGGGAGATTGCACGTAACATGAATCTCCCCGCTGATCCTCCAAGAACAGGTTACGAATCAGAGCCGCTGACTATAGAAGATGTTCTGTACGGACAGCAGCCGCAGTCACATATCGGTGACGCACACACAACAGATTTCTCCGGGAAAGTTTCCGGAAGGGATGGAACTTCTATCCCGACAATACCAATGTGGTAAGGAAATAGCTATGGCATACGCACCATACAGAAGCTACAGCGCTGATCTGTTTGAAGGAATGACAGACGGCACTTTCAAGAAATACGCACCTAACAGGGGCGGTTTCCCTGAGCCATGCTCAGCACCAGCAAGAAGGCAGATGGCTGGCGTATGGCATGGATTCAATGAAGTACAGCCAAAGGTTCTGGCAGACACAAGAATCGTAAGCACACCTAACTATCTATCAGTACGACCAGAATGCAGGGACCACTAATGGCACCAAGGAAACCAGCAGCACCTAAAGCTCACTCAAAGATCGTAACTGAGGTTGAAGCTGTCGAAAAGGAAGTTGTTGACGAAGTTGAGAAAGTAGCTCATGCGGCTGAGGAAGAAGTGGCTAAGGTAGTCCACAGTCCAGAGGCCAAGAAACTTGAGAATCTTTCCGTAGAAGACTTGCGCAAGCTGCACGACGATGCTATCATTGCAGAAGATGCAGCTAAGAGGCTACTTGTGGTAGCCCGTCAGAGGGCAGCTAACATGTCATCTAAGGTTGATGACGCTGTTGATCATGAGATTATCGTCCTCAAGCAAAAGGTAGAGGAAGCACATACCTGGGTCAAGCAGATCGAGGAGAAGCTTGCCGGGGAAATGAAGGATATCTGGGGTACAACCTTCTGATATCAGAGATAAACAATAAAGGAACTAAATTGGCAACCGTAACAGCAAAGAGAACACCAGACCGCAAGGTGGCCCAGGGACTTACTGTAGGAACAATCGTAGCTGCTATTACAGCGGTATTTACCACGATTTTCCACAAGAGCCTTGACCCTGCCGTAGTAGCAGCGCTTCCCGCTCTGCTAGGTCTGCTAGGTCATTTCTTTGGCAGCTATCTTGCTCCGTATGAGCCTCGTATCGAGGAAATCATCGCGTATGTCAAGAAGCTGGTTAATGAGATCCCTAGCGCCTGACAATTGATTAATGAGAGGCCCAGCTTTGTCTGGGCCATCCTCATTTGGAGCATAATTTGAGTTTCATGGAAGAACTTGAGGCCCTGATGAACAGGTACTCAATTGAGAACGAATCGAATACACCAGACTTTCTTCTGGCTGAGTACGTTCGTGATTGCCTGAACGCTTACAATGCAGCAGTCAAGGCAAGAGACGCATGGTATGACGTAACCCTTGAACCAGGAAAGTCACATTTTGGCGTGGATCACGATCTGGCTTACGCAAAAAATCAGGCTAATACAAAAATATGAGTACAGAAGAGAAGATCAGGATTCTGATCTGTCACACTGATGGGGCAGTATTTGAACTGCCTATGTATGAGGGACCGCCAGAGTTTGATGACACCCTGAATCACAGGTTAGCTGGTCATGAGAACCATATCGGTAATCTGGCCACAGTCAAGAAAGCTGACTGGGACAAGAAAACTTACCGTGAGGGCATTCTTAATGAAGTAGCCCAGCACACAAGACCGCCCGGCGAGGGAACAGGGTTTGGTCAGACATTCTATGATGTCAAGGATAACTACCAGCTAGACGCTATGCAGTGCTGGAAGAGGCACAGTAAGACATCTGACTGCGGCGATTACATGACAGATAAGATGCGTCTATACCCTGACACTAAGGGTGATCGTAAAGCAGAAGGTATGAGTACCAGTAAGAGCGAGAGGCCGAGTACTTTCCTTTGCCAGTTCTGCCCGGTACACAGCATCGTAATGCAGAAGAAGAGAAAAGCTGCTCACATGTACGACAAGCAGCCAGGAGAAGATTAATGGATGAAAACACAAGAGTAGAAGTAGCTCAGCAGATAATTACGGGAAATCTTAGCGATAGAGGAATGTCACTGGCTGCTCAGTTACAGAGCACAGGAGCGGCGTTCATTATGCTGCTGAAATCAGCTTTCCCTGAGTGCAGGGAAACAAACCTTGCGATAACCAGGGCTGAGGAAGCTGCCATGTGGGCAGCTAAGAGCATTATCGAGAATCTATGAGTGAATTTACTGACACATTAAGGCTGGTAGCTGACTTTATTGACGGCGGGCACAAGTCTCTGCCGTTTATCAAGAGCGATATCAGAAACAGGATTATCGCCTACGTTAACGATATTAAGGCCAATGCAGCTTTAATTGAGCAAAGTGAGAAGATCGATCAAACAGATCTTCAGAATCTAGATGGAACAAAGTTTTTAAAGGACAGGAAAGATGGCAGTAGAACTAATCAGGCCAGGCGCGGACCAGGAAGAGAAGAACCCTGGTGGTACAGCAGCAGTAAAAGAACAATCAGGTACTAGCGAAGATTATATTGAGGCTACGACAGCTTTCATTATCTTCATCAGGGACGATGGGACTGTCATTATGACTCCTAATCTGTCTACGCCGATTATTTCTGCGAGACAGCCGAGTATCAATGAGGTTTACTCTTCATGCGGAATCGTCATGAAAGACATCCGTAATCAGGAGTCAGCGGCAATGGCAGCACAGTTCGTGGTAAACAGGCAGATGCAGATGGCGGCTGAAATGCGTGACGCTCAGCTTAGCCAGCAAGCACTAAAGGGACTTAAACTGACGTAACATGGCAAATATCTGCATGGCAATTACCGTTGAAGGTATCATGCAGCAGAGAGTCGGGTCGGGGCCAATACAGGCTGGGATTAATCTGTACAATGGCCTCGCCTCAACCTCTGCAATAGCATTGCTCACTGATCAGGAAGAGAAAACTCTTGATCACTGGCTCAAGGTAGAGAATCTTAGCAAGCACAACCTGATTATAGAAAGCCCTGTTTCCTATGCCCCACTAGGACCATCGAGAAGAGTAACACAGGTTACTGAACTCAGGAACAGGGGATTCATTGTAGATATTGTGTTTGACCCTGATCCTATCGTATGTGCTGAGCTTATCAAGAGCGGTTTTAATACTTGCTGCTTTACCCACGCAACATATGCTGATCCTACGTGGCGACCAGATTTCGAATTCGTACCTAGATCATGGGATGATCTGGTAGAGGCAGTGACTCTCCAGAAGATAGCACGGCATGAAGATGCCAGGCTGAAGGAGAAAGATAAAGAAGTTGGAGACGACTAATTAAGCTTTATTTCGCGGGCGCAGAGGTGAAAGGATGGAGGGATCTTCTTGCCAAGGAAAATGTACCGGCTGTCGCACTCTCATACGTTGGACTACAACGTAAGCTTAAAGGCGCTGATAAATGGAAAGTTGGAGATAACTTTTCCGGCACCCAGTCAGTTTTTCTTGACTCTGGAGCATTCACCCTCAACAGGGACGACGCTTCTTACACTCAAGACGAGGCAAAGGAATTGTCTGATCGTTACATGGCGTTTGTGCAGCAGAACATTGAGGCTGCCGATATGGTGTCTGAATTCGATGCACAGATTCTTGGCTACGATTACATTCAGGCCATGCGTGACGACTTTTACAACACACTCCCCGCAGACAAGTTTATGCCGGTCTGGCACAGCGAGTACGGTAGAGATGAACTGGAAAGACTGGCCTCCAACTACGACATTGTAGGTATCAGGCAGCACGATACAACTGAAGCTGATCTGGCTCCTGTGCTTAGCTCTATGATCAGTCAGTACAGCGTGAGATTCCACGGTGCAGCAATTACCGGCAAGGAATCAATGAAGGAACCTTACTGGTACTCAGTATCTTCTACTTCTTGGCTATCACCATCTATGTACGGTGACACAATCCTCTGGATTGAGCGTGACAAGGAACTGCACAGATTCCCTAAGGACTACAAGAGCAAGAGAAAGCAGCACAGAACACTGCTCAATGATCTTGGCTTTGATGCTGAGGCTATTGAGAACGATGACTCTTCTGAGCTTCTGAGACTGTCAATCTGGTCTTGGAATCAGTTCGTTGACTACATTAACGAATCAAGAGTTACTAGCAGTGGGGGGAACAGAACAGGGTCTATCCCGGAAAACGTGGGTAAGGAAGTTGATACCCTAGGCTCAGAAAGCGGCACGGAGAGAACTCCCGCATTCACAAAAAAGAGGGAAACTGTACTGATTCCAACCATCGGAATCGCTAGCAGAACCACTAAGGACACTGATCCTGATGGTGAGGAATCAGAGAGAACTGAAACCTTCACCATAACTCGCTCTGAGTCAATGAGAGCATGCAACACATGTTTCCTCAGATCAAAATGCGTGGCGTTTGAGCCCGGTGCTAACTGTGCTTACAACATTCCTATTGAAGTTCGCACAACTGACCAGCTTAGGGCACTACAGGCCGCTCTTGTTGAAATGCAGGCCCAGAGAGTGCTATTTATGAAGCTAGCAGAGGATATAGAGGGCGGTTACGCCGATCCTAACCTATCTTCAGAGATGGACAGGCTTCAGAGAATGCTCAAGTCAAAGGCTGAATCTGAGCGTGAAGGATTCTCGCTGAAGATAGAAGCTACAGGCACAGATGGTGCTCCTGGCTACTTCTCACGTATGTTTGGCAGTGGCGCAGGAGAGAAATTAGCGATACTTGAGAAGCCACTCACAGCAGATGATCTTATTAAAGACTCTGATCTAGGAGAAATAATAGAGGCAGAAATTGTCGGTTAACACATCTGCTGTAAGTTCTGTACTTAGCAACTACTCAGAGGCATACACAGCATGGAACGACGCGGAAACTACTGAATGCCCAGATTGCAAAGGAACCGGACTTGACCGGGACGAAATCTATGACTGCGAAACTTGCTATGGCGAGGGAGAAATAGTTGTGGAAGAGCCTGAGGTAATCGCTCACGCTGGAAATGTTTCTGTTGACATCGGTGGCCCGGCTGTGCTAGACTCACCGTCATGGGCACGGACACAGGAAGATACCTAGCGGAACTGCGCAGATCCTCTGCCGCTGGAAAGCATAATCCAACGGGAACCAGAAGAGCAGGCAAGCAAGGTGCTATTCAGGAATATCTCGATGACATGGAGGAACCGGCGATGAGTGCAGAAATTATTTCTTTTCCAGTTCCGCTTGACGTTCAGCCCGACCCTTCAGATGAAGAGGTTCTTGCACTGGACGCTGACGCAGTAAAGGCAAACAAAGAGTTTGAGCTTCTTTGCCGTGAGTTTGGTCTTACTGCTACCGGGGAAGAACTGCCAGCGGAAGATTATGTTCCGGAACCAGATCTGGGAAGCCTTGATGATTACCGTGTTGTTAGCGGTGATCCAGAGGAAGAGTACGAGTGGACGGCAAACGAGTAATTACATAGGATACAGCCCGGCTAGATTCTAGCCGGGCTGTATCCATCTTAGGAGGGAAGAAGATGAGTAAAGAAGTTCCAGTTCTCTACATACCCATGAGTGAGAACGAGGATAATGAAGAGATGCCAGATCAGGAGATCTGGAATCTT
>Ga0134128_10000104_pt1 | contig 115621 bp, 111 predicted proteins | sample KB31754_FD_96462 | JGI IMG/M metagenome (GOLD analysis project Ga0134128, IMG submission 96462) | Terrestrial soil microbial communities with excess Nitrogen fertilizer from Kellogg Biological Station, Michigan, USA - KB3-175-4 | ecosystem: Environmental > Terrestrial > Soil > Unclassified ... | reverse complement strand
TCCAGTGATCCATGCGCGCATGGACGAAAAGGGCGCGGTCAGCCTTCCCAGTCTGCAGCGCTGGATCGATTCGTTGGGCCAGCAATCCGGCCAGTCGCGTTATGTGAGCGACAATCTGGCGGTGTCACTCAGTGGGGTGGAGGTTTTTCTCACTTCGCCTTATGGCGCCTTGCAATTCACGGGCGACTTGAAGCTCAGGCGCAATTTACCGCTCGTCGCATCCTTCACCGTGAAGCCTGGCGTGATCGCTTATCAAGGCGCGGTGCTGACGGTGAGGGCCGCGAGCTTGAGTTTTGATGCCGAGGCGGGCCTGGTCACAGCGCAACTCTCCGGCGCCTTGCGCAAGGGTGACACGGCGCTGGACGATTTCCGGGCCGGCCTTTCGGCTGAGGGCCTGCGCTGGTCTTTTTCCAACGGTGACGCTGCGCTGGAAGCGCCCAGCACGAAGCTGACTTTGACGGCGCGATCGGCGCAAGCGGGGATAGCGGCCGTCAATCCGTCGCTTGACCTCGTGCTTCGAAACTTGGCGGTCTCGCATGCGGGTGGGAGCTGGAGCGGCCGCGCCGATATGAACGTCACAGCGGGCGCGGATTTGCCGCAAGATCTCGCGAAGCCGCTTGTGGTTCGCGACCGCCCGCTGGCCGAAGCCGCCGCCGCCAATCTGAAGCATTTGGATTTGTCCATGAGCGGACATATCGAGGGACGGAATGATCGCTTCGCTTTCGCGCTGGGTGCGCCCGCATCGGTGAAGGGCATAGCCGGAGGCATGTTGCAGATTTCGGAACTGGCGCTCAATGGCACACCGTCGAATATGCAGGGTTCGCTGAAAGCTTCGTTGCGTGGACGCGGTTTGCCCGCGGTCGCGCTGGACATGCCGGAGATCGCGCATGTGGGAGAGACTTGGCGCAGCCAGGCATCGGTCACCGCGCACTTCGATTATGCGATGCTGCGCGGGGTTGCGCTTAGCGCCTCGGGTGCCTTAGCCGGCGATGGAAAGGCCTGGACCGCCGATCTCAAATCCTGCGCCGATGTGAAACTGGCGGCGTTCCGGCCTGGCGCATCGCCGCTTGCGGAAAATATCGCCGGCGCGCTTTGCCCCGCCGGCGGCAAGCCTGCGATGACTCTCGATGACAAGGGCTGGCATTTTTCCGGCGAAGCGCGGGGCGCGAGCGCGTTCCTTCCGCTGGCCAATGCTCGCCTGCAGGATGCCACTGCCGCGCTGGATTTTTCCGGCCCGGCCGGAGCTTTACCGGAAGGATCGGTGACGGTCGCCTCAGCCGAGATGGCGGATCGGGCGCCCGGCCCGCGCTTCCGGTCTCTGGCTGGCGCGGGGGCCATCACCCTGAAAAAGAATTTGTGGCAAGGCAAATTCGCTGTCACCGGGCCGGGAAAAGCGCCGCTGGGCGACGTCACCTTCTTGCACGATATGACTAAAGGCAGCGGCTCGGCCCATATCGCGGCGCCCCGTCTGGTCTTTGCCGACAACAAGCTTCAGCCGGAAGCGCTGTCGCCGTTGCTCGCTGCGTTCAAGCATGCCGACGGCGCGGCAGATTTTTCCGGCGATGTGCGTTGGACGAGCGCCGCCATCACCAGCAATGGCCGGCTGGTCATCGACGGCCTGGATTTCCTCACGCCCTTGGGCAAGGCCCATGGCGTGAAGACGGCGCTGACTTTCACCTCGCTTCTGCCACCCGCGACCGCGCCGGGCCAGACTCTGACGATTTCACGCATCGATTGGACCTTGCCCTTCGCCAATGTCGATGTCCGTTTCGGATTTAGCCCGCAAGCGGTTTCGGTGGAGCATGTCGATAGCGCCGTTGCCGAAGGCCATGCCGCATTGGGGGCGTTTGTGCTCAATCTCGCCAATCCGGGCCGCATCGAAGGCGCGGCGGACATCAAATCGGTGGCCCTGTCGGCCTTGATCTCGGCCTCCAATCTGGACGGTAAGGTGAAGCTGGACGGCAAAGTCTCCGGCCATATTCCCTTCACCGCAGGCCCGGACGGATTTCGCATCGCCAACGGCCGGCTGGATGCCGACGGCGCCGGCCATTTGTCGATCAGCCGGGCGCTATGGGCGCAAGGCGGCGCGACCGCCAGCGCCAATGCGGTCCAGGATTTCGCCTATCAGGCGCTGGAAAATCTGTCCTATGAGCATTTGAGTGCCGAGCTGAACAGTGTGCCCGGCGGCCGCCTGCAGATCGTGTTCAAGATCAAGGGCAAGAGCGATCCGCCCCAGCCGCAAGAGGCGCGGGTGGGGCTGGTGGAGCTTTTGAACGGAACGGCGCTGCAAAAGCCCATTCCGCTGCCCAGCGCCACGCCCATTGATCTCACCCTGGATACTTCCCTTAATTTTGACGAACTTCTAAAATCCTATGCGGAAGCCTGGTCGAAAACCTTGAGCCAGGGGCAAACGGATTAGGAGTGATCCGATGAACCAGTTTTTGCGTGCCGCCCTTTTTGCGGCCGCGGTGGGCGCGACCCTTTCCGCCTGCACGCCAACGATCCGCGTCGAAGTGGCGCCGATCAATATCTACGCCAAGCTCGATGCCGATGTGCGCGTGCGCCTGGACAAGGAAGTGCAAAGCGCCATTCAGCAAAATCCCGATATTTTCTGATCTGATGGACAGGGACATCCGCCCATGAAGACTTTTGCAAAAACGAAAATCGCTGCTGCCTTCGCGCTTCTGTTTGTGCTGGTTCAGCCCGCTTTCGCCGATCTGGCGGGCGACAAAGCCGCCGTCGATGCCGCCAAGGTGGCCGGCACGGTGGGCGAACAGGCTGATGGCTATCTGGGCTATGTCAAAGGCTCGGCCGACGCCGCCACCACCGCGGCGGTCACCGCCATCAACGCAGCGCGCGCCGATGTCTATGCCCAGACAGCCGCCAAGTCCGGCGTCAGCCGGGATGCCGCGGGCCAGGCCACGGGCGCTCAGTTGATCGCCAAGGTGCCGGCGGGCGGGTATTACAAGCCGCTGGGCGGCGCCTGGACCAAAAAGTAACGCTGCGATTTGGCGGCTCTGGACGGGTGGGGCTGCTTGTGGCATCCATCCGGCGGGATCGCGCCTTTTGGGCGTTCATCCTGCGGGCGTGGTGGAACTGGTAGACGCGCCAGACTCAAAATCTGGTACCGCAAGGTGTGTCGGTTCGATTCCGACCGCCCGCACCATTTTTTCGAGCGGCTGGGCCGCTCGAAAAAATGTTGAGTTCTAATCTCAAAATTTATGCTTTGGGCGGTCGGATTCGTTTGTTTGCCCCGTTCGCTTCGCTCACGGGGCGGGGCCGCCCGCACTCTCTACGTAACGGTGTTATCATTCGTCCAGCACATTGCCGATCCCCGGCTCTGGCGATTGCCGCGCGCGCCGCCGCGTGATTGCCTCGGCTTTTAGAGGGAGAGAGCAATGCTGGAACTCAGACCCAATTGCGAATGCTGCAATCGCGATCTTGCCCCCGACAGCCCGGACGCGCGCATCTGCACCTATGAATGCACTTTCTGCGCGGCCTGCGCCGAGGAAAAGCTCAAAGGCATCTGCCCCAATTGCGGGGGCAATCTGGTCGAACGCCCGATCCGGCCTGCGATCAAGCTGGTGAAGGACCCCGCCTCGACCCGCCGGGTATTCAAGCCGCAGGGCTGCGCGGCCTGAAACTCCATATATTTCCAGGATTTTCCTCTAAAACGAAGAAAATCAATTTTTTGTGCTTGAAAAATTGATTTTATAAAATATCTTCCCCTCGTCACATGAGGCTGACGATGGCGGATTTGAAGGACTGGCAAGAACTGACCCGGCTCACCCAGGGCGCCCCCCTGGAGGTGGAGCGGGTGCGGCTGACGGACCGGGACATCGTCCTGGAGGGCCGGTTCGCGCTGCCGCAACTGGCCCGGCTCTCCGCCGAGGATCAGGTCTTCGTCGCCGCCTTCCTCAAGAGCCACGGCTCCATCAAGGAGATGGAGCAGGTCTTTGGCGTTTCCTATCCCACGGTCAAGGCGCGGCTGAACCGCATCGCGGGCCAGTTGGAATTCGTCGAGACCGATCCCAAGCCTTTGCGCAATGAAATTCTGGACCGGCTGGAGCGGGGCGAAATCAGCGCCACCGATGCCATCCGCGAATTGGAGGGACGATGAAAGCCGAAATTCTGCCGCCCCTGACGGCCACCCTACACGTCAAGCCCGCGGGCTGGCGCACCGGCTTCAGACTGTGGCTGCCGCTGTTCCTTTTGTGGCTGCTGCTTTTGCCGCTGGTCATCCTGGTGCTGCCTTTCCTGTTCGTGGCCGCAGTGATCTTCCGGATCAAGCTGTGGCGCGCGTTGGCCGGCGCAGGCGGGCTGCTGGTGGCGCTGCGCGGCACCCGAGTGGAGGTGGAGAAGACCGACACGAATGTTTCCATCGATTTGCACTGAAAGGACATCTTATGAATGACAATCGCCGCCAGATCCTGGACATGCTGGCCCAGGGAAAAATCACCAGCGATGAGGCGGAACGCCTGATCGCGGCCCTGGAGCGCAGCGACGCACCAGCCTCGCGCACCGCCGGCAATTTCAAATATCTGCGTGTTCTGGTGGATGCCAATGATCCGCTCGACGGCCCCACCAAGGTGAATGTGCGCGTGCCGATGCAGTTGCTGCGCGCCGGCGTCAAGCTCACTGGCGTCATTCCCGACCGAGCCCGCGATCAAGTGAACGAGGCCATGCGCAAGGAAGGCATCATCTTCGACATCAACAAGCTCACGCCCGACAATCTGGAGGAGATGATCGAGCAGCTGCGGGATTTGACGGTGGACGTGGATAACGCCAGCGCGAAAGTTCGCGTTTTCTGTGAATAGGGCAGTGGTCCTTGGTCAGGACCCGCCTCCCCCGCGCATGCAAAGCATGCTGGCGGGGGAGGTGGCCGTAGCAACCTCTCGAGGTTGCGTAGGCCGGAGGGGGAAATGAATTACCGGCATGGGTACCATGCCGGTAATTTTGCCGATGTTGTCAAACATCTGGCGGAAATCGCCGTGCTCGCACATCTGGCAAAGAAAGATGCGCCTTTCGCCGTGATCGACAGCCACGCGGGGCGCGGGCTCTATGATCTCAGAGCGGAGCAGGCGCGCAAAACCGGAGAGGCGGAAGCGGGTATCGGCAGGTTGCAAGGCCTGTCGGGTCCATCTTTGTTGGAAAGTTATCTGGCGCTGGTGGCGGAAAGCGGTTGGGGCTCTTATCCCGGCTCGCCTCTGATCGCGGCCAAGATGCTGCGGCCGCAGGACCGGCTGGCGGCAATCGAGAAACATCCGGAAGAGGCTGCGGCCCTGAAGCAAGTGCTTGCGCCTTGGCGGAAGGCGCGAGTGGAGGAAGGCGATGGCTATGCCCGCCTCTTGGCGCTGTTGCCGCCGGCGGAACGGCGTGGCCTGGTTCTAATCGACCCGCCTTTTGAAGCGCCGGATGAATTCCAGACCGCAGCACGGACCGTGCGCGAGGCTTATCGGAAATTCGCCACCGGCATTTACTTGATCTGGTATCCCATAAAATCCGATGCCGCCGGAAACGCCTTTGTCGGCGAAGTGCTGGCGTCTGGTGCGGCGAAAGTGCTGCGAATCGAAATCGCCATCGCTGCTCCGGACGACAAACTTGGCCGTGCCGGCGTCCTGCTGCTCAATCCGCCCTATCAGTTCGAGCAGGAGATGCGCGCGGCGCTCGATGTTGTCGCGCCAAAACTCGAAGCGAAAACGCGGATCGACTGGCTGGCCGGCGGGACTTGATTATTCCGCCGGCGATTTTGGGGCGCTGTCGGCGGCGCCTTGCTCCCAGCGCTTGGTCACTAGCGACACCGCCCAGACGACAGCGGCGACCGTCACCAGCACGGTCAGCCAGCGCAGCGCGCTTAAAATTCCATCTGGCGTGATGGTGGGCCACGGGAATTGGGAGAGCGCGTCGAAGCGATCTTCCATCCAGTGCCAGGCCTGATGCGCGACCAGGGCGGAAAGGATGATCGTGCCCAGCCGTTGCGCCACCACATGACGGAAGAGCAGGTTCAAGAGCGGCACGAACAGCGCCAGCATGAACAATTGCCCGATCTCCACCCCGATATTGAAAGACAGGAGCGAGGAGAGCACGTGCGAGCCCGCGAATTGCAGCGTGTTGCGCAAGATGAACGAGAAGCCGAAGCCGTGCACCAGGCCGAAGAAGAAGGTGATGATCCAGCGCCGTCTGGGCTTTTCGATCACGATATTCTCCAGCGCCATATAGACGATGGAGACCGCGATCAGCATTTCGATCAGGGGCGGGAACCACAGCACATCCGGGGCATAGCCATAGGCCGAGGCAATCAGGGTGACGGAATGGGCCACGGTGAACGCGGTGACGATGGGCACCAGCGGACGGATGCGGCGGAAGGGAATGACCAAGCAGAACAGAAAGAGCAGATGGTCGATGCCGCTCAGAATGTGCTCGACGCCCATCACCACAAAGCGGCCGGCGGCGTTGAACCAGCTGGGATCCAGATGCACCAGGCCCGCATCGCCTTCCAGCTCGAAGGCGCGGGTAACGCCATTGGGTAGGATCACCGTGAGCGGCGTGATCTCATGCAGCGCCAGCCGGTCGAACGCAGCATGGATGGTGAAATAGGAAGTCTCCGACTGGATGGGGTAATCGAACAGCACATCCAGCTTGGCCTGGTCCCAGAAGATCTTGGTGTCGGCCGGGAGCGTCGGTCCCATCACATGGGCCAGCGCCTGGTCATAGCTGGTGAAGGACTGATCGGAATCCAGCGACATGCGGGTGGAGACGATCTTGGGATCGGGCAGTTTCCGGTCGCCCTCGAACAGCTCCAGATTTTCCACCAGCGCCACCGTCGCGGCGGTGCGCAGCGAAAAATCCACCTTGCTCACATCGACATAGTCCCCGATGTGGGGATAGTCGGCGTCGGAATAGGATTTGAGCGGCATCCGCACCAGGACATGCAGCACATGGTCCTGGGGCTTGATGAACATCTGTACTGTGGCATCGACCGGGATGTTATGGGCCGATGCGGGGTGCGCATAAAAAATCAGCGCTGCCAGCAGCAAAGCAAACTGGCAGCGCATGATCTTAAGCAACATAAAAACTAAGCGTCCGGCCGATTATTTCTTGGTCGGCCAGGCCGGTCCCTGATCCATCTTGGTGACGGGCGCCATACCCTTGTAGATGAACTTCTGGATGCGGCGGCCTTCATAAGTCTCGGTGGTGAAGAGATTGCCCTTGGAGTCGATGGCGATCGAGTGCACGCCATGGAACTCACCGGCGGAATTGCCGCCGTCACCGAAGGTGGTCACCGGGGTCAGCGTCTGACGGTCGATCACGACCACATTCTCGCTCACGCCGTCGGCCATGAAGATCCACTTCTGCTGCGGATCCTTGGAGAAGGCGATGTCCCACACCGAGCCGTCGGTCTTGGTCTTGATCTTGTAGTACATCTCCTTGATGAACTTGCCTTCGGGCGTGAAGACCTGCATGCGGTCATTGACGCGGTCGCAGACATAGATCATCCGGTCCACCGACATGTCGGCGCAATGCACCGGATTGCGGAATTGCTGGGCGTGCGGCGCATTCTCGTCATACGGGCCCAACGGCGTGTCATCCGGCTTGTTGCCGTAAGCGCCCCACCAGCGCTTCATCTTGCCGGTGTCGGCATCGATGACGGCGACGCGATGGTTCAGATAACCGTCAGCGATATAGGCTTCATTGGCCTTGGGATCGATGAAGATCTTGGCGACGCGGCCGAAATTGTCCGGGTCGTTGGAGTTGGCGGCGAAGTCCTTTTGCGAGGCTTCGACATTGGCGTCCGCCGCGGCACCCGCTTTGCGGCGCGCGCCCGACTTGCCGTACTGCATCAGGAACTTGCCGTCCTGGGTGAACTTCAGGACCTGGCTGTCCGGTCCGCCATTGCCGCCGATCCACACATTGCCTTTGTGGTCCACGGTGATGCCGTGATTGGATTCCGGCCAGTCATAGCCTTGACCCGGGCCGCCCCAGGCATGGAGCACGTTGCCGGCTTCGTCATATTCGATGACCGGCGGGGCCGCCTGGCAGCATTCGCCAAGGCCGCGCTGCAGCTGGCTGATGGTGCGGTCGATGGTGTTGGCGCGATGGACCATCCAGATATGGTCGTTGTTATCGACCCACACGCCGATCGACATGCCCATCACCCAGTGATTGGGCAGGGGCTTCGGCCAGAAGGGATCGACTTCGAATTTGGGCGCCATCTTGGCTTGCGCCACGGCGTGACCCTGGAAAGCGAACTGGCCAATGGCGAGTGCGCCCAGCGCGGCCACAAAGCCAGCGCCGATCATCAAATTGCGGGAACGAAATGGGTTTTTCATATGCCTCCTCCAGCCGGGCGGGGGATCGTATGATCTCTTATATCCCCCCTGCGGCGGCGAGGTTACACAAGGTACAGCTTGGCGCAAGCGCCCAAAAAGCAACAGCGCACAATCACTTGTCGCGAAACGTCGCGCTCGGCCGCAGGACGTTTTGTCAGCCTCTCTCCCCACCGGCGGCTGTAATTTTCTCCAGGACTTTGGATTGTACGCGCGTCCGGGGTTGGGATGTGCCTGGCCAACCGAATTGTGCAACGCAACATCGCGGTTGGAGCGTTGCCTTCAGAGCCTGATCCCAAATTTCGGAGCAGCCCAAACCATCAGGGCATAAAGCGCCATGGTCAGGACGCATCCCGCCGCCAGCGCAGGCCAGAACGGAATCCCTCGCCGCAGCAGATAAGGGATCAGCAGGAACATCGGCAACGAGGGCGCGATGAACCAAAGCGTCCCCGACACGTGATCCGCCATGCGACCAGGATCGTGGGTATCGCGCCACAGCCAAACCATGCCAAGTACCGATACAAGCGGCAGGGATGCGACCAAGCCCCCAAGGCCTGGATATCGCTTTGCGATTTGAGACACGGCCGCAACGATAATGCCTGACAGAGCGGCTTTTAGTGTCAGATAGAACATCGCGCTTATTGCTCCATTCAGGGGGCGTCGAGCGTCGCATTTAAATCGAGGCTTCTGAGCGCAGCCAAGCCGCCATATTTGCTGTCGATATCCCTGAGCTGGCTTCTAGCTTTGTCGCGCCTTCCGGCGGCGATGAGTTTGTCCACCTGACCCAGCTTTGCCGCCATGTCGGCTTCGACATTGGCGCGGCAGGTGGTCAGCGCGGTGGAATCGGGATGCCGTGGCGCCAGCAGCAAGTCCAGGGCGTGGCTGAAGACAGAAGCCGGCGCGACCTCATGGCCGGTGAACGCCATGCGGATGACATCGCTATCCGCGACGCACCAATCGCGAAGCGAACTGCGGCTGCGCGTCTCGGTTTCCAGATTGGCGGCGTCATGATCGCCGGTCACGTAGAGCAGGCGCGAGCCGGTCTGGAATTGGTGGAAGAGCGGCGCGGGCGGCAAAGGTTCGACCAGGGTGCCGATCACGTCGCTGCCGGAATTGAGGAAGGCGCCGCGAAAAAGATCGGGATAGGCCAGCGCTAGCCTAAGCGCCATGCGGCTGCCGCCCGACATGCCGCCGACAAAGACATGCGCGCGGTCGATGTCATATTGCGCCAGAAGATTCTCGGCCGCGATCAAGGCCAAGGGCTCGCGGCGGCTGACGACATCCTCTTCATTGCCGGAACGGGCGGCGGTGACGAAGATCATGCCGGCCCGGTCCAGCACAGACGCCCAGCCTTGCGGCAATTGCGCTTTCTGCCAAGGCGGCACGAACACCATCAGGCCATAGCCGCCTGGTGGCTTTTCGGGCGGCACATAAACCAGGAAGCTTTCGGCGGAGAGGTCGAGTGGCGTCTGGTTCAGGCTTTTGCCCGCGCGCGCCAGGTCGCGGTTTATGCTCGCGCCGGTCAGCGGCGTGAACACACGGCGCAACACTTCGGAGCTTTGGGCCAGGGCGCCATATTGGGCGAAATGCACATTCTCTCGAAGACCCGGCTCTTGAAGACCCGGCGCGCCATTGCTGGCGACAGGTCCTGCCAGGACAAGAACCCAGGCGGCGAGGACCACAAGGGAACCCAAGTGGCGCATATCAGTCTCCAGACTGCCGGCGGTAAGATAGGGCGTCTCCCGCAGATTATCCTAAGCGTCTGTATATATTGATATATTTTTGATTCACCGGCGAACCTGGTGGGCAATGGACTGCACAAGGTCTTCGGAGGCGCAAAACCGCCCCCTCCCAAAGGTCCCAAATCCGCACCCATTTACCAATCGGCAGCTAGCTTTTTCTATAAGAAACACGGGCATGCTAGAGCCCGGCGGCCGGCGCCACGCCACACCGGTTGTGACCTGCGGCACGCCGCAATCGCCGACGCTTGGGGGAATTTAAGTCTGATGCTCAGCCGCGCAAGCCGCCCAGCGACGCCGCCACAGTTGCACTGGCTGCCGCCGGTGGCGTGCTGGAGCGAGAGGCTGCGCGCGCTGGGTGAGGCCGATGAGGCGGCATGGGCCGAATTGGTCGCGCTTGCCAATGCGGGACTGGAAGCGGTCGAAACCTTGTCGCTGGATCGCAAGCTCACGCGCCTGTTCGGCAAAGCGCCACCGCCCCAGCTTTCGACGCGCTCGGTGCGGCTGGCGCTTCTGGCATCATCCACCGTCGATCATCTGAAACCCGCCATCCGCGTGGGCGCGCTGCGCCACGGGCTCTGGCTCGACATTCACACGCCACCTTACGGTCAGATATCCGCCGCCTTGCTGGACAAGAATTCGGAGCTTCATCGCTACAAACCCGATTGCGTGCTGTTCGCGCTCGACGCCCGCCATGTGCTGAGCGGTATCGACGCGTCGGGAACGCGGGAATATGCCGCCGCCGCGCTCGACGGCGTGCTGGAAGACATCAAACGCAATTGGCGGCTGGTGCAGGACGCGTTCGGTTGCCGCGTGATTCAGCAAACCCTGATGCCGGTTTTCCCGGCGCTGGCTGGCAACAACGAACATCGCCTGCCGGCCTCCGCCGCTTGGCTGACCGAGGAGATCAATCAGCGCTTGCGCGCAATGGCCGATGCCGAGCAGGTGGATCTTGTGGCGCTGGACACCAGGGTCACCCAAGATGGTCTCGCCGCCTGGCACGATCCCGCACTCTGGTTCCGCGCCAAGCAGGAAGTGCATCCCATGGCCGCGCCGGTTTATGGCGAATTGATCGGGCGGCTTTTGGCCGCGCGCCAGGGGCGCTCGGCGAAATGCCTGGTGCTGGATCTGGACAATACGCTGTGGGGCGGGGTGATCGGCGATGACGGGCTGGACGGCATTGTGCTGGGCCAAGGCAGTGCCCGGGGCGAGGCCTATGTCGCCTTCCAGCGCTATGTCCGCGATCTGTCGCGGCGCGGCGTGATCCTGGCGGTCTGCTCCAAGAATGACGAAGCCAATGCGCTGGAGCCTTTCGACAAGCATCCCGACATGGTGCTCAAGCGTGCCGACATCGCCTGTTTCGTGGCCAACTGGTCCGACAAGCCGTCCAATCTGCGCGAGATCGCGGCGCGGCTGAATATCGGCATCGACGCGCTGGTCTTCGCCGACGACAATCCTTTCGAGCGCGACATCGTGCGCCGCGAGCTGCCTATGGTGGCGGTGCCGGAATTGCCGGAAGACCCGGCGCTTTACACAAATTGCATCGCGGATGCCGGCTATTTCGAGGCCGCCGCCATCACGGCCGAGGATTTCGAGCGCGCCGGGCAATATCGCGCCAATGCCGAGCGCGAGGGTCTGCGCGCTTCGGCCACGGATCTCGAAGGCCATCTGCGCAGCCTGGACATGGAATTGCGCTGGGCGCGGTTCGACCAGCTCGGCCTGCAGCGCATCGTGCAGCTGATCAACAAGACCAACCAGTTCAATCTGACGACCCGGCGTTACTCGGAAGCCGAAGCCGTGGCGGTGATGAAAAATCCCCGCGCTTTGTCGCTGCAGCTGCGCCTCATCGATCGGTTCGGTGACAATGGCGTGATCGGCATCGTGATCGGGGAATTCGCGCCGGGCAATAGCGACATGGTGATCGACACTTGGCTGATGAGTTGCCGCGTGCTGGGCCGGCAGGTGGAACAAGCGACGCTCAACCTGGTCGCGGCGGAGGCCGCGCGGCTGGGCGCCAGGCGGTTGGTCGGCCAATTCCGCCCGACGCCCAAGAACGGCATGGTGCGCGAGCATTATCCCAATCTCGGCTTTCAGAAGCTGGACGAAACGGAAGAAGGCATCACGCGCTGGGCGCTGGACCTGGGCGGTTTCAAACCGGCCAATGTGATCATGAATATCGTCCAGGCCGAAAGTGTCGCGGCATAATTCAAACAACAGGCAAGGTTCGACATGGATAAGTCCGTGATCCTAGATACGCTCACCGACGTCTTCCGCAAGGTGCTGGACGATCCCGCGATCACGCTGACGCCTGAGACCACGGCGGAAGATGTCGAGAATTGGGACTCCCTCAACCATGTGTTCATCGTGGTGGAAGTGGAGCAGCGTTTCGGCATCAAGTTCCAGGCCGCAGAGATGGAAGAACTCAAGAATGTGGGCGAGCTGGTGGATCTGATCGAACGCCGGTTGGCGAAGAGCTAAGGACGAGGGCGCGCGGCATGCTGTTCAGCTCCTTCGTCTTCGTCTTCGCGTTCCTGCCGGTCGCGCTTGGCGGCTATTATCTGGCGGCGCGGTTTGGGCGCGCGCTAGCTGCAGCCTGGCTGGTGGCGGCGTCACTGGTCTTTTACGGCTGGTGGGACCCGCGCTTCGTCCTGCTTCTGATTGCTTCGATCCTCTACAATTACGGCGTCACACAGCTGATCGTGCGGATGGAGGGGCGCGAGAGGCTGCAAAGCGCGATCCTGACCTTGGGCGTGGCGGGCGATCTGGCGGCGCTCTGTTATTACAAATATCTCTTCGCGATTTTCGAATTCCTCAGACTGCATCATGTGGCCGACATTCCCTTCGCCCATGTCGTGCTGCCTTTAGGCATTTCCTTCTTCACCTTCACCCAGATCGGGTTTCTGGTCGATGTCCGCCAGGGCGTCACCAAGGACCGCAGCTTCTTGAACTACCTTCTATTCGTGACGTTCTTTCCGCATCTGATCGCGGGACCGATCCTGCACAATCGCGAGATGATGCCGCAGTACGCGGATGCCAAGACCTATCGCTTCTCGTCGCAGAATCTGGCGGTGGGCCTGACCATCTTCATCATCGGCTTGGCCAAGAAATGCCTCTTGGCCGATCCCTTGTCCGCAATAGTGGGCACGGGCTTCTCCCATCCCGGCTCACTGACCGCGATCGCGGCCTGGGACACGGCGCTGTGCTATTCGCTGCAACTTTATTTCGATTTCTCCGGTTATTCCGACATGGCGATCGGGTTGGCGCGCATGTTCAATGTGCGCTTCCCGCTCAATTTCAATTCGCCCTTCAAGGCGCGCAATGTGATCGATTATTGGCAGCGCTGGCACATGACGCTGACCCGCTTCATCACGCTCTATATTTACAATCCCATGGCGCTCACCATCGTGCGCCGCCGCGCCGCGCGCGGCCAGGATGTTTCGCGTGCCGCGCAATCCAGTCTTTCCGGCATGGCGATGATGGTGGCGCGCCCGACCATCATCACCATGGCGCTGGCCGGCATCTGGCATGGCGCGGGCCTGCAATTTCTGGTCTTCGGCCTGCTGCATGGCTGCTACATCACCATCAACCACGCCATGCGGATTTTGCGCGGCGGCGCGGTCTCGCGCGAGAAAGATAGCTTGTGGGCGGCAGTCTGGAAGACGCTGCTCACCTATTGCGCCGTGCTGGTCGGCTTCATCTTCTTTCGCGCCGCGTCGGCGGGAGATGCGGTCGATCTTCTCGGCTCGATGACGGGGATGCATGGCGGCCCCGGACAATTGCCGGCGCTGGCGCATCTGGCCTGGGTGTTCTGCCTTTATGTCACCGTCTGGGGCATGCCCAACACCCAGCAGATCATGATCGATTACGCTCCCGCCTTGGGGAAAATCCTTCCCGGGCCGCTGCCCTGGTTGCGCTGGCGCGAGACCCTGTGGTGGTCGGCGGCGGCGGCCTGCGCGGCCTCGCTGGCCGTCATGGGAATGGGCGGCAGCACCGAATTCATCTATTTCCAATTCTGAGGAACGATGTCCGGCTCGTCTTCCTCTCGTTATCTTCTGGGCCTCGCCATCGGCGCCGTGGCGAGCTTCGGGCTGATCTGGGCCTATGTGCTGACGAGGCCCGAAGCGTTCCTGGAAAGCAGCTATCCCATCTGGGAAGCCAAGCAGCGTTTTATTTCTCGTTGCGACCTGGGCGCGGCCGTGATCTCCGGCGACAGCCGCGCCGAGGCGGCGGTCGATCCGCGCGGGCTCGACATTCCGACTCGCAATCTCTCTTTCGGCGCGGAGACGCCCGCCGAGGGTTATTTCTTCACCCGCCGCGCCTTGGCGTGTCCCGCGCCGCCCCGCCAAGTCGTGATCGCCTTCGCGCCGCCGGATTTCATTTCGGTTTCGCAGTTTCTGTGGGAGAACGGCACCCGTTTCGGTTTCATCCATTACGATGAATTGTCCGAGATCTCGGCCGATGCGCGCGAACTTCACGATCCATCCGTCGAGGCCGTGCAGAGCCGGTTGGGCTTCGGGGGCGCGCTGCGCAACTGGCTCTACGCCGTTCATTTTCCGCCGCTTTATTTCAATGCGCTGCTGACGGGCGAGGTGTTCCGCCGCCAGGCCATCAATCATGCCGCCTTCGAGACCACGCGCGCAGGGCTGGGCCATGTGGATTATTTCCGTCACGGCGCGGAGCCGCCTTTCGCGGGGCCGGCGGTGATCACCGGCGATTTTCATCCCGTGCCGGTACAGACGGCTTTCTTCGAACGCACGCTGGCGATGCTGGCGGCGCACAAGATCGAAGCGGTCTATATGCCCATGCCTATTTCGCAAAGCATAGCGCGGCGGGCCTCAAAGGCCGGGATGGAAGAGTTTGAGAAATATCTCTCGGACTTCGCCCGCCGCTATCCCAATTTCCACGTCGTCACCCCGCTGATGGTAGTCTGGCCGGACGGAGCCTTTATTGGCATCCACATGGAAGCCTCCTATGCGCACCGCTTTACCGAGCGTTTCAAAGCCTGCCAGGACGCGGCATGGAGAGCATCCGGCGCCGTGATTTCCTGCGATCTGAGTTGGCAAAGTATTTCCGGCCTGGCGCGGCGCTGATAGGACTGCAATTTTGGCCTGAGTATGACGCGCTTCTCCAGTTTTTGGGCGCCTCTGGCATGGGCCGTATCCGCGAATGAAGCGCCACGACAGGAAACCACCGCCGTCCTGCTGCGCTAGGGAGTTCGTGTGCGAGGATTCCGTATCATGTTTGCGCGAAATTCCGGCAGGCAGCGGGCACTCATCCTGTCGAGGAATGAAGCATGGTCCGGCTCGCGCTGAGGCGGACGAACACCCACGTGACAAGGCGCCGCCAGATGTCTTTCCGCCGTTCGGTGAGTTCGGCAAGAAGCACAACGAGGAGGAAGGTTCCGGCAACACTGACGACGCGCGCCGACCAGGATGCGGGGGGCCAGGGGGTGACGGTCGTAAGAAATTGCGCCACCGGCAAATGGAACAGATAGAGCGAGAATGTCATGCCAGCGAGCCATTGCACCGGCTTTTCGACACGCTTGAGCAGCGCGCCGGAAAAGCCGGGCGCGTTCTGAATGGCCACGATGTTCAGCGCGAATACGATGGCGGTGAGATAGCGGTCCAAGGTCGAACTCGGAATTTGAAGTCCGGAACGCGCGGTTTGCACCAGCAGCAGGAGCGGGACGAGAAGGGTGATGCTGAAGAGCGCGATCGCCCAGCTCCGCGGCATCACGGGCTTGCGGCAGAGATGATAAACCGCAAAGCCGCCGATCCAGATGGGAAACAGGGTCAGGATTTTCGGTCCGGCGATCAGCGCGAAGGCAATGGCGATGAGATAGCGGGCCGGTCCACGCAGATACCAGAAAGCGGCGAAGATGGCGTAGTACCAGACCTCGTAGGCCAACGACCAGTAAGGCAGCATGGAACCGACATTGATGTGATTCCACCACAACTCATTGGTGAATGTCAGTCCACTCAGATATTGCAGCCAAGGCCGGTCGGCGGAGAAGCCCCACACAGCGGAATAGTAATCGGGATGAAGAGTGCGCCCCGCCATGTCCAGCACGCAGGTGATCGCCAGCGCGGGCAGCGCCACCGAAAGAACTCGGGCGATGCGGTTGGCCGCATAGGCTTCCAGCGTGCGCTCATGCGTATCGGTGACATAGGCAATCACATAGCCGGAGAGAACAAAGAAGATGATGACGGCCATGTCCATGAAATGGGACACTGGCCAGAGCAGTCCGGCGGTGAAACGCCGCCCGGCCAGATGGCCAAGGAACACCACCAGCGCCGCGGTGAAGCGCATCATATTCAGATAAATGGAGGTTTCCCGCCGCATCGCAGTCCTTTCCGGACTCTCTAGCACAGGCTATGCCGGCGCTCTACCGAAGTGGCGACGATAGTGGGTAAGGGTTAATGGGTGTCGCGTTTCAGCTGCTCGGAAGCGAGGTGAACGGGCCATGGCACGGCAAGCGTCCAAAGCCGGGATGCGTGAATTCGAAAACGACTTCTCGGAATTCGCCCGCCGCCATTCCCATTTCCATGCCGTCGGGCCGCTGCCGATGGTCTGGCCGGACGAAGCGTTCCTCGACCACGTTCACATGGAAACTTCCTACGCGAACCGTTTCAGCGAGCGCGTCAAGGCTTGCCGGGATGCGGCACTGATCGGCCGCGATTTACCGTTGCAAAGCGGGCCCCGCGAAACACTTGCCATCGCCCGCCCTCTCCCGTATCACCGCCGCCGGACAGGTGGTCGAGTGGTTGAAGGCACCGCACTCGAAATGCGGCGTACGTGCAAGCGTACCGTGGGTTCGAATCCCACCCTGTCCGCCAGCAAAAAAGGGGCCGTGTGCCCCTTTTTTGCTGGCGATCATGGCTGAGGAAAGAACCCGCTGGTTCGACAAATCGGCAGCAGCCGATTTGGCGCAGCGAGCGATCCGAGCGGAGCGAGGACGGGAAACATGCGCTTCCGCATGTTTCCCGCAATCCCACCCTTATTGACCGCAACTTCCTGTCTCAAATAACCCCTTGTGCGCCGGAGCCAGAATTTCCACTATCGCCCGCGGTTTGACTCGTCCCTTCGCCGGACGGGCGGCCAAGGGGTATCGGGTATGAGCATCGACCAGCTTCTGGCGGCCATGGACGAGGTGCTCGAACAGGGCGAGGCTCTGCTCACCGGTCTTAGCGATGCCCAATATGCGCATTGCGTTCCCCAGGGCGGTTCCATCGGCGCCCATTACCGGCACAGCCTGGAACATTTCCAAATCCTGTTCGGGGCGGTTAAGGGCAGCCACATCGATTACGACCGGCGCGCGCGGGATGCGCGGCTGGAAACCGAAAGACTGGCGGCGTTGAAGGCGACCCGCGATTTCCGCGAGACGGCTCATTTTCTCGCGACGCTTTCGCCGGAGCGGCCGATCGAGGCGCGCAGCAAGATCTCTTATGCGTCGTCCGGCCCTTGCGCTGCGCCCTCCACTGTCGGGCGTGAGATCATGTATGCCATCAGCCACGCCATCCATCATCATGCTTTGATCGCAATGATCTGCGGCATGCGCAAGATCGCGGTGCCAGCGGAGTTTGGCGCCGCGCCTTCCACCATCGCCTATCAGAAAGAGCAGATCACCGCGCGCAGGTTCGCATGAGCGCGCTGGGTGTCACCTGGGCCAAGGCGCTCTCGCTTTTTTTCCTGACCTTCTTTTCGGAAGACGCGGCCACCTTGGGCGGCGCGGCGATGGCGGCCGCGGGGGCGCTGGCGACGCCGTTCGGACTTGCCGCCTGTTTTCTGGGAATCTGGCTGGGCGATCTTGGCCTCTATGCGCTGGCGCGCTGTTTCGGACGACCTTTCCTGAAGCGCAATTGGGTGCGCCGCCGGGTCAATGAGGACCGCTTGGCAAAAAGCGAGGCCTGGTGGAAGCGGCGCGGTCTTGCGGTTCTGCTGGTGGCGCGTTTCGTGCCGGGCTTGCGGCTTCCTACCTATCTGATTGCGGGGACGCTGGCGGTGCCGTTCGTCTCCTTTGCGATGGTGACGGCCTTGATGGGCCTGATCTGGGTGCCGCTGATTTTTGTCCTGGTCTGGATGGCGGGCGCCCATGCGGTGGTCTGGTACGCCACAGCCCGGGGCGCACTTATTATAAGTGCGGTGGGCCTGCTGACGCTTGTTGCGGCTTTCCTGCTGCTGAGGCCCAGATTGCGCATCTGGTTGCGCTCACCTGGGGCGCAGCGCTGGCTGCAATGGGAATTCTGGCCGGCGCGGCTCTTTTATATTCCCGTCGGGCTGAATTATGTACGGTTGGGTCTCAAATATCGCGGCTTCAACCTGCCGACCATTTCCAATCCCGGCATGCTGACGGGCGGACTGGTGGGCGAATCCAAGCAGGCCATCCTTCAGGATCTGTTCGACACCTCGCCTGATTTCACCGCCCGTTCCGCCCTGATCGGCCGGGGCGCGCCCGAGGCGCGTATGGCGTTGTTTGAGCAGCTTTGCCGCGAGCATCACCTTACTCTGCCGGTGGTGCTCAAGCCCAATGTCGCCCAACGGGGCAGCGGTTTCAGGTTGGTGCGCCACGCAGAGGATGCGCGCGATTATCTCGCCCGCGTCACCGGCGAAGTGGTGCTGCAAGCCTATGCGCCGGGCCCCTGCGAGATCGGGATTTTCTATTACCGCTTTCCGCATGAAAAGCGGGGCCGTATCTTCGCCATCACGGAGAAAGTGTTTCCCGAGATCGTGGGCGACGGGATGCGGAGCGTGGAGCAATTGATCCGCGCCGATGCCCGCGCCGTCATCATGGCTTCCACTTATCTGAAGCGCCATGATGCCATCCGGGACAAGGTGCTGGGCGAAGGCGAGCGCCTGAAATTGGTAGAGGCAGGCAATCATTGTCAGGGCTGCATCTTCCGCGACGGGATGCATCTTTGGACCGAAGCGATGGAAGACCGCATCGACCGCATCTCGCGGCAGATTCCGGGTTTCTTCATCGGCCGCTATGACGTGCGTTACGAGACCGACGAAGACATAAGACGGGGCGAGAATTTCAAGATCCTGGAGCTGAACGGCGCGTCCTCGGAAGCCACCAGCATTTATGACGCCCGCAATTCCATCTTCCGGGCCTATGCCACCTTGTTCCGGCAATGGGATCTGGTGTTCGCCATCGGCGCCGCCAACCGCAAGCTGGGGCACCGCCCTGCCGCGTTCGCGCTTCTGCGTGACGAATGGAAGAAATATCAGGAACTCAGCGCCTGCTATCCGATGGCGGACTGATCTAAGTCTGAGCAGCTTCATGTGCACGGTTTCATTTCTGCCCAGGCCGCGAGGCTTCTTCCTGGCGATGAATCGCGACGAGCAAAAGGTGCGCCCGCGTGCCTTGCCGCCAAAGCAGCATAAAGCAGGCGGGCGTGGCGCGCTTTATCCCAGCGAGAAGAGCGGCGGCACCTGGATTGGCGTCAATGATGCCGCGCTGACCTTCGCTCTGATCAATTGGTATACCAAGCCGCAACGAGACCGGAGCCTATGTCTCAGCCGCGGGATCGTGATTCCGCATCTGCTCGCAGCAGGCGGCATGAGAGAGGTTTCGGAGCACATGGCGGCCTTCGACCTGCCACGCTTCAATCCGTTCCGCTTGATCGCGATCTCCGCGTGCGAGCGGAAGATTCACGAATGGCGCTGGGATGGTACGGTTCTCACCTCAAAGCGCCATGCCTGGGCCCGCCGACATTGGTTCTCGTCCGGCTTTGACGAAGCACTGGTGAACCGCAAGCGAGCGCCGCTGGTGCATGAGATCACCGAAACGCCAGACGCGATCCGCAAGCTCCATCGCGCGCATGCACCGGAGCGCGGGCCGCTCTCCATCTGCATGCATCGCGACGTGGCGGAAACGGTCAGCTTGACCGAGGTCGTTGTTACACAAAAAGAAGCGCGCCTCAGCTATGCCGCCGGCGCGCCGTGCCGGACCAAATTGGGTGTGCAGCGCGCGCTTGCCTTCACGCGCGGATAAGCATCAGCCGCGATAGAAGACTCGCCAGATTTTGCCCTTTTCGCTGTCGGTGATGTAGAGCGAGCCGTCCGGCGCTGTCGCCACGCCGTCGGGCCGCGCAGTGTAGTCAGCTTGGCTCTTCACCGGGGCGGTGCCGGAAAAATGGTCGGCAAAGACCTCGAATTTGCCTGACGGTTTACCGCTCGCGAAAGGCTGGAACACCACCGCGCCCGGCCGCTGCTCCGGCGCGCGATTCCACGAGCCGTGGAACGCGATGAAAGCACCGCCTTGGTAACGCGCTGGGAACTGCTTGGCTTCGTAGAACATCACGTCCACCGGCGCCCAATGCGCCGGGAAGCTCGCCACCGGCGGGGTGAATTTGGCGCAGCGGGCATTCACTTTGCCGTCGCCGCCATATTCCGGCGACAGCAGCATCTTCTGCTGGCGGTAGTCGAAGTAGCAATAAGGCCAGCCGAAATCTGAACCCTGATCGGCGCGGTACATCACTTCCGCCGGGCCGTCATTATTGTCTTCGGCGTCGTAATGTTCCGGATAAAGCATGTCGATCTGGTCGCGATTGTTCATCACCGTGTAAGGCGCGCCATAGGCCCAGGCGACATCGGGCTCTTGGCGCAGACCTGTCACAACTTTGGTGCCGTCGTCCTGGGTTTGATTCAGTTTGCTCGCGCTGAACTTCCAGATTCCGCTATGCCGCTCCAGGATGGGGCAGGGGTCCTGGCCGGGCGAGCCTTTCTGGCGGTCGCGCGCCTGGCAGGCATTCGAGGGGCTGCCGATATTGATGTAGAAATTGCCCTTGTCGTCGAAGGCGAGGCCCTTGTCGCTGTGCTCGCGCGCCGGATCGAAACCGGATACGACGATCTCGGGTTGGCCGCTCGGCGTCAATTGTCCCGCCGCCATCTTGAAGCGGATGATCTGGGTGGGTTGCGCGACATAGAGATAGCCGTCAAGGAGCGCGATGCCGGTGGCGCTGCCGGTCCCGAATTTCTGCACGACATCGAAATGCCCGTCGCCTTTGGAATCATGCAGGGCGACAACACCGCCCGAGGAGCCCGCTTGGGCGCGGAGCGCGACATAGAGATCGCCATTGGGCGCGGCCACCGCATGGCGCGCCGGGCCGATACCGTCCGCCGCCGCCATGGCGCAGAAGCCCTGGGGCACCGTGATGCCGCCATTGTCGGGATCGCAGGCGGGCGCCGCTGCGGCGGACGAAGCACCCAGCGCGGATAGCGTCAGCGCAAAAATCGAAACTGTGAGCTTCATGGTTCGCATTCCCGTCTCCTATTTCTTCACCCGTCTTGAATGGGTTTCTCGTTATGTTAGTTTGAATATCACGCCCGAACGAACCATGCCAGGGTTCGCCAAGCTGTCGGTCGGTTACAGAATGACGCAAATATTTCCTGCGCCCGCGATAATTGCACGGCTGGGGCGCGGCTGCGAAGATGGAACCAGGATTTTGAAAGTCTGGTGTCAATGACACTGATATTGCTGGCCTATCTGGGCGGCGTGCTCACCATCGTCAGCCCCTGCATCCTGCCGGTGCTGCCCTTTGTGTTCGCGCGGGGCGGCCGGCCCTTCCTCACGGGAACGCTGCCGCTTCTGGGCGGCATGGTGGTGATGTTCGCGGTTGTTGCCAGTTTGGCGGCGGTGGGCGGCGGCTGGGCGGTCAGCGCCAATCAATATGGCCGCATCGCCGCCATGGTATTGCTCGCTTTGTTCGCCTTCACATTGTTGTCGCGCACCTTGGCGGATCGCCTGACGCGGCCGCTGGTGGCGCTGGGCAACAGGCTTTCCAACGACGCCGACGCGGAAGGCGGCGCGGGTGCGTCTTTCCTTCTCGGCATTGCCACCGGATTGCTGTGGGCGCCATGTGCGGGGCCGATCCTGGGCCTGGTGCTGACCGGCGCGGCGATTTCCGGCGCGAGTGTAGAGACCACATTCCTGCTGCTCGCTTACGCCTTGGGCGCCGCCACGTCATTGGCGCTGGCGCTTCTGGTGGGCGGCCGCATCTTTCAAGCGATGAAGCAATCTCTGGGCGCGGGCGAATGGGTGCGTCGCGCGCTCGGTGTGTTGGTGCTGGCAGGCGTCGCGGCGATCGCTTTCGGCTTCGACACGGGCTTCCTGGCGCGGCTGTCTCTTGCCAACACCACGCGCTTCGAGCAGGGCCTGATCGATATGTTGCATCCGACCGAGCGGGCCAAGCCCGTGGCGGTGGCGGGTAGTGCGCTTCCCGTTGAAGGGGTTTTCCCGGAACTGAACGGGGCCACGGGTTGGCTCAACACCCCGCCGCTGACCCGCGACGGTTTGAGCGGCAAGGTGGTGCTGGTCGATTTCTGGACCTATTCCTGCATCAATTGCTTGCGCGCGCTTCCCTACATCCGCGCCTGGGCCGAGAAATACAAAGATCACGGCCTGGTCGTGCTGGGTGTGCATGCGCCCGAATTCGCTTTCGAGAAGGATCCCGCCAATGTGAAGAAGGCGGTGGAAAGCCTGGGCGTCACTTATCCGGTGGCGCTGGATTCCAATCTCGCCATCTGGCAGGCCTTCAACAATCAATATTGGCCGGCGCATTATTTCATCGATGCGATGGGCCGCATCCGCGCCCATCATTTCGGCGAAGGCGAATATGACAAGTCCGAGCGCATCATCCAGACCTTGCTGAAGGAAGCGGGCAATAAAGATGTGCCGGGCGGCGTCGTCGATCCGGAAAAGACCGGCGCGCTGGCCGCTGCCGACGAAACTGACATGCAATCGCCCGAGACTTATCTGGGCTATGGCCGGGGCGCGAACTTCGCCTCCAACACGCCGCAACCGGACAAGTCCGCCGACTACAAGACGCCTTATCCCTTAAGCCTCAATCAATGGGGCCTTGCCGGGCGCTGGACCATCGCCGAGGAGAAATCCGTGGCGGACGCGGCCGGCGCGAAGCTCACCTTCCATTTCCACGCCCGCGACCTGCATCTGGTGCTGGGGCCGGCCGCCGGCGGCAAACCGGTGCGCTTCAAGGCGACGCTGGACAATCAGCCACCGGGTCAGATGCATGGCATGGACTCCGACGCGGCCGGCAACGGAACGGTCACGGGCCAGCGGCTTTATCAGTTGATCCGGCAAAAGGACGGTCAGGTCACCGACCACACTTTCACCATCGAATTCCTGGATCCGGGCGTGGAGATATATTCTTTCACGTTTGGATGAACATCGGCGGGTGACACAGATTTGGTATAGGCGCATCTGCTCTTTTGCCTAAAAGGTCCAGCTAGCGTAGGCTTTCCTCAGCGATCTATCGGAAGACGACCGGTATGAAGCGAAAACCTCTTTATGGTCGTGCTGTTAGGCGGCGTTCCGGTTCTCCTTCGGGCGATCCGGGAACTCCCGTGGCAGAGCCTTTCGATTGGGATGTCCAGGAACCATCACTGTTCAAGCTGGGCTGGGCCTGGACCAAACGCTTCGCTGTTCGTCACGACCGCGCGCTTCCCGCCGCGGCGGCGGTGCTGGTGGCGCTGGCGCTGTTCGGTGGCTGGGAATTCTTCCACCCGGCGCCCACAGCATTGACGCAATGGGATATCGACAACGCCGTAAAATATACCCTGGGCCATACCCCGCCTGGCCCAGCGAAGACCACCATCGCCGCCGCCACCATCGCGCCGTCGGTGGTCCGGGTGGACGGCTATCTCTCGCCCGAGCATGCGGCGCAGGAGGCAAAACTCGAAGCGGCTGAGGCGAAGAAGAATCATCTCAAGCACGATGCCGCGCCCACGCCTCAGACGCCGAAAGATACGCCCAAGGATACCTCGCCGAAGGACAAGCAAACCGCCGACGCCAAGGACAAGGATGACCGTCCCGACTCCACCGGGTCGGGCGTGGTGATCGACGACAAGGGCGACATTCTCACCAATTTGCATGTGATCCATTCCACCGATCGCTGGGTGGTGACCTTCTTCGACGGCAGCAAATCGGAAGCCACCGTGGTCAATGTGCAGCCGGAAAATGATCTGGCGGTGATCCGCACCAAAACCCAACCCGACGATTTGAAACCCGCGACCCTGGCATCGACGGCGGGACTGCTGCCCGGCGACACGGTGGTGGCGGTGGGCTTTCCGTTCGGTATCGGCCCCTCGGTGTCGTCCGGCGTGGTGGCGGGCCTGAAGCGTGAATTCGACGATCCCACCGACAAGGACAAGCCCACCCTCACCAATCTGATCCAGTTCACCGCGGCGGTGAATCCGGGCAATTCCGGCGGGCCGCTGGTCAATCGCGACGGCGAAGTCGTGGGCATCGTGACGGCGATCTACAATCCCACCGGCCAGCGCGTGTTTGCGGGCATGGCGTTTGCCGTGCCGATCGAGAATGCCGCCAAGGCGGTGGGCAACAATCCGTTGTAACGGGAAGGGTAAGGCACATGGCGAGTGGCGCGCACAAGGGGCTGGAGCATCTTCTTTACGAAGTTAAGAAGGTGGTGGTCGGCCAGGACCATTTCCTGGAACGGGTGCTGGTCGCGCTTTTGGCCAATGGGCATCTGCTGGTGGAAGGTGTGCCGGGCCTGGCTAAGACCCTAACGGTTTCCACGCTTGCCCGCGCCATGCAAGGCAGCTTCAAGCGCATCCAGTTCACGCCCGACCTGGTGCCCGCCGACCTGACCGGCACGCGCATCTACAATCAGAAGAGCGGCGAGTTCACCACCATGCTGGGACCGGTGTTCGCCAATCTGGTGCTGGCCGACGAAATCAACCGCGCGCCCGCCAAGGTGCAGAGTGCGCTCTTGGAAGTGATGCAGGAACGCCAGGTCACCATCGCGGGCGAGAGCTATCCCGTGCCCAAGCCCTTTGTGGTGATGGCGACGCAGAACCCCATCGAGACCGAAGGCACCTATGCCCTGCCGGAGGCACAGGTGGACCGTTTCATGATGAAGGTGCTGGTGGGCTATCCCACCGAGGACGAGGAGTTCGTGATCGTCCAGCGCGTCACGGGCATGATGGCCGCCATCGGCGCGGTCACCACCACCGAGGAATTGTTGGCGATGCAGGCGGAAGCGCGCAAAGTCTATATCGATCCCGCGCTGGTCACCTATGCCGTCAGGCTGGTGGCGGCGACGCGCGCGCCCGGCAAGGCCGGCCTGCATGGCCATTCCCGCTTTATTCTTTACGGCGCGAGCCCGCGCGCCACGATCGGCATGATCGAAGCGGGCAGGGCGCTGGCCTATCTGCGCGGCCGTGACTATGCGCTGCCCGCCGATGTGGTGGACGTGGCGGCGGATGTGCTGCGCCATCGCGTGGTGCCGTCCTATGAGGCGCTGGCGGAAGGCATCACCGCCGACGATCTGGTTCGCGAATTTATGAAAGCGGTGCCCGCGCCCGAGAAAGTGCTGGAGCGCCATGACCGCGCCGCAAACGCCTGAGGCGGTCCTTCGCCGTCTTGATCTGAAAATCGCGCGCCGGCTGGAAGGTCTGCTGCAAGGCGACCATCGCAGCATGTTCCGCGGCCAGGGCTTGGATCTGGCGGATCTGCGGGAATATCAGTATCACGACGATGTCCGCCACATGGACTGGAACGTCACGGCGCGGCTGCAGATTCCCCATGTGCGCGAATTCCTGGAAGACCGCGAGATCACGGCCTGGTTTCTGTTGGACATGAGCCCGTCGATCGATTTCCAATCGGTCAGCGTTTCCAAGCGCGCCGTGCTGGCGGAATTCACCACGCTGCTGTGCCGTTTCCTGGCGGGCAAGGGCAACCGCGCCGGCGCGCTGCTGTTTTCCGGCGGGGTGGAGCGCATGATCCCGGCGCGGGGCGGGCGGCGGCAATTCCTGGTGCTGCTGGACGCGCTCACCCGCTATCGCAATCCCAAGGGCGTAAAAGGCACCGACCTGAAACGGGTGCTGTCGGATGCGGGCCGTATGATCCGCCGCCGCTCGCTGATTTTCGTGGTGTCGGATTTCATCAGCGCCCCGGGTTGGGAAAAGCCGCTGGCCCAGCTTGCCAATCGTCATGACGTGATCGCGGTCCGGCTTACCGATCCCTTAGAGGTGCGGTTGCCGGATCTCGGCTTGATCACCTTCCAGGATGCGGAAAGCGGCGAACAGCTTTTCGTCGATACTCACGATCGCGGCTTCCGTGGCCGCTTCGCTAAAGCGGCCGAGATGCGAGAAGAGGAGTTGCAAGCCGCATTCCAAAATGCGGGCGTGGACGCGCTGGAGCTTTCCACCGAAGACGATGTTGCCGACGCGGTGTTGCGCTTCGCCGACATGCGCCGGTTGCGCTTCGCGAAGCTGTCGGCATGAAGACGCAAGCTCTACAAGCCTGGCTGACCAAGACCTGGGGCCTGGTGCCTCATATCGGCTTCATTTGGCCGATCCTGCTGTGGCTCTTGGTACTGGTGCCGCTGGCGGTGGCGCTTTATGTGGTGATCTTGAGGCGGCGTAAGCGTTCGGCGTTGCGTTATGCCAATCTGCCGCTGGTGAAGAGCGCGGCAGGCGCCATGGGCTGGCGCCGCCATGTTCCGCCCGCGCTGATGCTGGCATCGTTGACCTTGCTGCTGCTGGCCATGGCACGTCCCACCGCCATGGTGAGTCTGCCGTCCAACCGCGCCATCGTGATGCTGGCGATGGATGTGTCCGGCAGCATGCGTGCCGCCGACGTGAAACCATCGCGCATCGAGGCGGCCCAGACTGCCGCCAAGCAATATATCAAGGACCAGCCCAAGGACGTGCAGATCGGCATCGTGGCCTTCGCTTCGACCGCGCTTCTGGTGCAGAACCCCACCACCGACCGGGTGGCATTGAACGCCGCCGTGGACCGCTTCGAACTGCAACGCGGCACTGCGGTGGGATCGGGAATTTTGGTGTCGCTCTCCACGCTATTCCCGCACGAGGATTTTCCCATCACCAATTTCTTCGGCAACCGTTCCGGCTTCAATTTCGGGGACCGGTTCGGCGGCCGTGCTTTGGGCGACCGCGCCCCGGCGAACGCGCCCAAGAAGAAGCATGTGCCGGTCGAGCCGGGCTCCTACAAGAATGCCGTGATCGTGCTTCTGACCGATGGCCAGACCAATGCGGGCTATGATCCGCAAGAAGCCGCCCGCATCGCCTCCGAATATGGCGTGCGTATCTATACCGTGGGCTTCGGCACCACCCAGGGCAATGTGGTGGGCTTTGGCGGTTTCTCCATGCGGGCGCAGCTGGACGAAGATGCGCTCAAGAAGATCGCCGACATGACGCGCGGCCGCTATTTCCACGCCGGCAGCGCCGAAGATTTGAAAGCCGTTTATGGCGTGCTTTCCAAACAGCTGGTGATGGAAACCAAGGAGATGGAGATCAGCGCCTTCTTCGCTGGCACGGCTGCCGCCCTGATGCTGCTATCGACCGCCCTGTCGCTGGCCTGGTTCGGCCGAGTGCTGTGAGAAAAGGGATAAGGGCGTGACCGGGGCGAGCGCAAGGTTGTTGCGCAAATGGGCGCTGGGCTTTGGTGGCGCGGTTCTCGCCGTGGCGGTTCTTCTGGGCGGGTTTGCTTACGCCTTCATGTCTAATTTCCACCTATTTGCACCAAGCGCGAATTATCCGGCGCCGGCTTCGGCCTTGGAAGCGCAGCGCCAGGATCTGGATTATTTCGCCACCGCGATGCGCCTGGATCGTGCCTTTTCGCCCGCCGCGCGCGCGGCCGGCGAAGCGCGAATCGCGGCGCTGAAAGCCATGTCGGTGGTACTGCCGCGGCAGAAGCTGCATGTGGCCTTGATGCAAGTGATGGCGTCGGCGGACAACGGCCATTCCCGCATGCGGTCCTTTTCCGAGCAAGGCGGCACGCGCATCTTGCCAGTCCGAGTAACGCGTTTCGCGGAAGGCTTTTATGTGATGCGGGCGGCCGCACGCTATCGCGATCTACTGGGCGGGCGGGTGGAAGGCGTCGACGGCGTGCCCTTCGACCAGGTGCTGGCAAAGCTCGAGAGCTTGCGTGGCGGGGTCGAGCACTTCCGGCGTGAGAATGCCGCCGTCTTCATTGTGATCCAGGATCTGCTTTATGGCCTTGGCATCGCCAACGATCCGCAAGCCTCGACCTGGACGGTGCGGCTGCCGGACGGGCGTGTGGTGAGCCAACGCCTTGAAGCTTACCCGCTGCGCGAGGGCGACGAAGTGCCCGCGGGTGCGCGCTGGCTTTCGCCCGAACCGGCGAAAAATGCGGAAAAGGATTGGATCGCTTATCGCCCGCAGTTCGGCGAAGTACCGGAAAGCTGGCGCGATTTCGATAGTCATTTTCGCTTGTTTCCCGCCACCGGGAGCTGTGCCCAGGTGGTGCGGCTGCAGAACATCGCAGATACGGACGGTCAACAGATCGCGCCTTTTCTGGTGACAGCGGAACAGGCGCTGCGGGAACATCGGCCTTGCGCCGTCATTCTGGATTTACGCGGCGACAGCGGTGGCGATTACACCAAGACTTGGCATTTCGCGCATGCGCTGCCCAGTCTGGTGGCGTCAGTCGGTCATATCGTCATCCTCACCGACCCCCAGACTTTTTCCGCCGCCATCACCACCGCTGCTTTCGTCAAGGACGCGGGTGGCGATCATGTCACCATTATCGGCGAGCCGGTGGGCGACCGGCTGTCCTTCTTCTCGGAAGGCGGCAAGGCGTGCCTGCCGAATCTCAAAATCTGCGCCTATTACCAGACCGGCAAGCATGACTATGTCCATAGCTGCAGCGACTGGCATGTGTGCTATTGGGTGAACTGGTTCTATCCGGTTCGGATTAAAAGCCTTCAACCGGACGCTGTCGTGCCCCTGCGCTTTGAGGATTGGAACGCGGGGCGCGATGCTGCCTATAGCCGGGCGCTGGATCTGGCCGGCAATCGGCAGTCCTAGATTTTCGCAGCGGTCGTCTTTGTTCTGTCGCGCGGGCGGCGAAAAACCGTTACACAAGATCGTCACCGGGGCAGGGGGGTTACCGACATGGCCGTATCCGAGACGCCGGCCGAACCACATTTGCGCGGCCGCCTGCTCCGCATCTTCGGCTTGGGTTTCGGCCTGGCGGTGGTGCTGGGTGGGGTGATCGGCTCGGGCATCCTGCGCAATCCGTCCGTGGTGGCGGCCGGCTTCCTCAATCCCACCTGGATTGTCCTGGCCTGGTTGGCTGGCGGCTTGTTCCTGGCGGTCGACGCCATGCCCACGGTGGAATTGGGCGCGGCCATTCCGCAATCGGGTGGGCCTTATCCTCTGGCAGTCAGGGCGCTTGGGCCTTTTGCCGGTTTCTTTGTCGGCTGGGCGGATTGGTTGCAGTTGATTTTCTCCACTGGTTTCATTGCCGTCGCCTTCGGTGAGCAGGTGCAGCGCCTGGGGCTGCTGCCAGGGTTCACCACGGGTGAGATCGCGGTGCTGCTGGTTTTCGCCTGCGGCATCCTCAACTTCATCGGCGCCAAGGTCGGCGGCATGTCCCAGAATATCGGCAGCGCGTTGAAGGCGCTTGGCCTGATCGCGATCGTGGCGGTTCTATTTCTGGCGCATGGCAAGTCCAGTGCGGTGACCGCGCCGCCACCGCCTGTTTTCAGCTGGGTAGCCGCGGCAGTGGCCATCCGCGCCATCTATGGCGCCTATGGCGGCTGGGAAGCGGCGGTCTATTTCTCGGAGGAGATTCACGAGCCGGAGCGCAATGTGGCGCGCGCCACCTTTGGCGGCATCGCGCTCGTCACCGCCATCTATGTGCTGATCAATGCGGCGGTGCTGCATGTCCTGCCCATGGGGGCGCTGACCCACTCCACGCTGGCAGTGTCCGACGCCATGGCGGCGGTGCTGGGACCGGGCAGCGGCGTGGTGGTCACTTTGCTCGCCATGTGGTGCGTCGCCACCATCGCCAATCTTCAAGTGATGGAGCATGTGAGGAACACTTACGCCATGGCGCGCGAGGGCCGTCTGCCGTCGGTGCTCGCCACGGTGTCGAAAAGCGGCACGCCGCGTGCGGCGCTGTTGGTCGTGGTGGTGGCGACTTCGCTGGTGATCCTGGGCGCCGATCACATCAAGGGCGGGCTCTATGAGGTGCTGTTGAACCTCTACGCGCCCAACATCATGATCATCTTCTTGCTGTTGAGCTACGGCGCGATCCGGCTGAGGCACAAGGAGCCGGATCTGCCCCGGCCCTACAAGATGCCGCTTTATCCGCTGCCCGCGCTGATCGCCATCGCCGCCAATGGGCTTCTGGTGGTGCTGTTCGTGGTGTCGGACTGGCGCACCGGGCTCTATTCGCTGCTGAGCCTGTCGTTGGCGTTCCCGCTTTACTTGCTGGGCCGGGGCCGCAAATCTTCTTGAGATGGACGACAAGAAGCATGTCTTGCCCGAGCGGTTGAAGCCGGGATTGAAGCTGGTTTTCTGCGGCACAGCGGCGGGGCGGCAATCGGCATTGCAGCAGGCCTATTATGCCCATGCCCAGAACAAATTCTGGCGCACGCTGCATGCGACCGGCCTGACGCCGCGCCAATTTCGGCCCGAGGATTATCCCGAGCTTTGGACGCTTGGGATCGGCCTCACCGATATCGCAAAATTCGTCTATGGCATGGATCATCAATTGCCCCGGCACAGCCTTGGCGCGGAAGCGGTGGAGGCATTGCGCGTCCGCATCGCCAGGATCGCGCCGCGCCATTTGGCTTTTACCAGCCTGAACGCCGGACGCGCGGTAATGGGGAAGAATGCGGTGGCGGGCCGCCAACGCGAGCGGATCGGTGACACCGCGGTCTGGATCCTGCCATCGCCATCGCCCTTGGCCGACAATCATTGGGACATCAAGCCTTGGCGCGCGCTGGCGCGGGCGGTCAAGCGCGAAACTTGATGCTTTTAATGCGCTGCCGCCGTGATCAGGCGCGGGCGTTCGTCCCAGTCGGCGCACTGTTTGCCCGGCAGCTTGGCGTCGCATTGCGCCTTATGGCCGTCGGCCAGGCTCACTTGATATGCGCCAATCTTCTTGTCCGGCATCAGGAAATCCGTGGCCACGATCTGGGCGCCTGACGCGAAAGCGGCATCGCGCCGCGCCGTCTTGCCATCGCGCGCTTCGCGTGTCTCGGCGTCGGCACGGGTCTTGACGATAAAGCCCGCCGCCACGGCCTTTGCGATGCGGTCCTGATCCTTGAGCGGGTCTTCGATGCAGATGAAGGAGGCGAGCGGCGAGCTCTCGTCCGTGGCGATGAACATGGGCCGGCCCTGAAGCGACTTGGCCGCGCCCGCATAAAGGTCCGTCTTCTTGGCCGGATCGTCGAGCAGGAAGATCACTTTGCCCCGCGCCTTGCCCAGCACGGGCCAGCCGCTCGCCTGCACCGCCTCGTGCAGACTGGCATGGGCGCCTTGCACCTGGTCGGGCGTGATCAATTCATCCGGCTGAAACACGGCGCGGATTTCGGCATCCAACGCCGCGAAAGCATCGGCGTCGAACGGGATCGGTTTGGTCGCGCCCGGCATCGGCGTCTTGGCGTCGTTGGCGTGCAGCGCGATCAGGATCGGAAGGTGATTCTTGTGCGCCCGGCTCCAGGTCGCGACTTCGGTGAGGCAATCCTTCAGCGTCAGGCAAGTGGAACGGAAATCCACATCCAGCACATGGATCACCTTGAAGCCCGGCTGCGACATGGCGCTGACATAAACCGGATCGAGCAGATCGGACGCCATGGAAGCGCCGGCGGGACTTTTGAACAAGCCGCCTTTCGGATCATAGGCGACATCGAATTCCAGCGAGCGGGCGCCCGCATCCAATTGCTGCGCCAATGGTGCTTGACCAAAATCCAACGCTTCCGCGTCCTTCTCTCCGCCCATGCGGATCAAAGACAGCATCGCTTCGCTGGGCGCGAGCTTGTAGCTTTCCGCCGTGCCCACATATTGCAGCTGATTGATGTGCATATGGGTGTCGAGCCAGGGCCGGATGCAGGCCTCGCCACCGGCATGGGCGCCATCCGGGGCGGCCAAATCGCAACCGGCAAAGCTGTGGCCCGCCGATCCCAGCAAGCTCCCTGTCACCACTGCAATCAGCCGGAAACGCATGGCCGAATCCGTCTTGGGTTGTCCGATACTAAGGGCCACCGACACGACGCGCCACCGTCAACCCGGCGATCAGCAGCACGACGAAGATGATCATGAAGATGAAGAACAAGGTCTTGGCGATGGCGATCGAAGCGCCGGCGATTGTGGTGAAACCCAGAAGGCCCGCGATCAAGCCGATAACCAGGAAAATCAAGGCCCAACGCAACATCGGACGACTCCGTCACAAATCCGTTTTGGAAATGCGGGAGCGACCAAGGGGGTTCCTTGGGTCAAGTCAGTTCCATCAGCCAATTGCGGAATGACACCATTCCGCCTGATTCGGACCGGCTCATCAGGCGGGTAAGCCAATAGCTGCCCAGATCCGCTTCGAAGGCGAAGGGCTGCACCAGATCGCCGCGTTCCAGTTCGCGCCCAAACATCGCAACCGGCACCAGCGCGACACCGCCGCCGCGCAGCGCCGCCTGCACCATGATCCAAGAGGAATCGAACAGCGGTCCCCGCGCCGTCACATCCGGGGCGTTCGCGGCGCGAAGCCAAGTGGGCCAATCCTGGCTGCGATAGGAGCGCAGCAGCGGACAGGCGGCCAGATCGGCTGGCGTCTTGAGCTTTTCAGCCGTGGCGGGCGAGCAGACCGGCGCGCAGGGTGCATCCATGATCTTTTCCGCGTGAATGCCGTGCCAGGCGCCATCACCGAAGCGGATGGCATAGTCGAGGCTTTCTCCCGCCAGATCGACCTTGTTGTTGTTGGTCAGGAGCCTCAGATCGATCATCGGATGGCGCAACGTGAAATCCGGCAGCCGATCCATCAGCCAGCCCACCGCGAAAGTGCCGACCGCGCCCACCGTGACCACGTCTTTCAAGCGGCCGCTTTCGAACTGACCCAGCGCGCGCGACAGCTGCGCGAAGCTTTCGCCGACCGGTAGCATCAAAGCGCGGCCTTCATCGGTCAGGACCAGGCCGCGCGGCGTGCGCCGGAACAATTCCAGCCCCAGTCGCTCCTCCAGGCTTTTCACTTGATGGCTGATCGCTGCCTGGGTGACCGACAATTCCATCCCTGCGCGCGTGAAAGAAAGGTGCCGCGCCGCCGCTTCGAAGGCGCGGAGCGCGCTGAGCGAAACCGACGAAATATCGAATGGGCCATTAGAAAAGCTATGGGCAGTCACAAGAGAATGTCCTTCACGTGCCTATTTTCCCTGCAACAAGAACGGGCTTCGGAGGCTTGACGGACATTGCCATGAATAATTTTCATCACAGAGCATTATTTTGCCCCGCCGAAGACGCGCGGAAATCTTTGGCGCGCTAGGGCGCAGGCGGCGAAGCCGAACCGGGCACGGGAATTTCGTTGGCGCCCGGACCTTTGGGCGGCGTCTGCCGCAGTGGGCGGGCCGCCACGGATGCAGGCTGGTCCGATTCGGCCGTGGCGCGAAGACTGGCGGGCGGCGGCAGCGCCAGCGCCCATAACACGATCTGCGCGATGGCTTTGCTCAAACCCACATCGAAGGCTTGAACTGCCGCGTCCACGCTGTTGGCGGAAGCAGGTTCGTTGAAGCTGGCGGTCAAGCTCGCCACGATTTTGCGCGAATGCGCCTCAGCGATATGCGCCACGATGGTGACCGCGATAGTGGGCACGCCGTCCGGGGTGGCGTAACGGGCCTCGAAATCGCGCAGGTCCGTCAGCAGCGTGTAGTCGCTGCGCAGTGTGTCTTCTTCGCGCGACACCGAGTCGATGCGGCCGGAGGCTTCGAAACCGGCCAAGAGCGCCGTCTGCACCAGATCGGTGACATGATCGGGCCACACCGCGTTGGCGTAAAAATCGAATTGGGTGTTGCCGCGCGAAAGCGCGATGCGCGTCGAATCCAGATTGTCGGCGGCATCGGGCTTGGCAATGGAAAGCGCCCAGTCCACTTTGGCGCCCGGCTGCGCTGCGGGCGGCGTGGGCCTGAGCGCATACATTTGCGGTGCGTCCGGCGGCCCCACCAGCTTATCGAGACTGCCGCAGGCCGCCAGCCCCAGCGAAGAACTCGCGATCAGGAACAGGCGCCGGCTGAGATGCGGCGAGCGATCATTTTTTGGCATTGGGGTCATATCCCTTGCGTCGGTCGCCGAACAAAAGCTTGGTGGGATCGCGGTTCAGCTGGTCGGAGAATTTGGTCAGGCTGGCCACCAGCCGGCGCATTTCGCCGACCAGATCGGAAAGCTGGGCCAGTCCATCGCCCTTGATGAAGGCGTCGGCATCGTCGGCCACCTTGCCGAATTTGGTCATGGTGACGTCGGCATGTTCCAAAGTGGGTTTCAGGCTGGCGGACGCGTCGCGCAGGCTGGTAGTGGCGGCATCGGCGTTTTTGATGGTGGCATCGATCTCGGAAGAGTTCTTGGCCAACATGGTGGTGGTCTGGTCCAGATTGGCCAGCACATTCGAAACCGCCTTGCGGTTCTGATCGCTGAGCAGATCGTTGAGGCGCGTGACCGCGATATTAAGCTTGGCTACCACTTCGGGCGCGGATTGTTCAAGCTGCTGTAAGGTGGATTGCTTGGCGCGGATGACGGGATATTCCTGGCCGTCCTTGGCAGTCAGGGTGGGCGATTTCGCGGTGCCGCCACTGATCTCGACATAAGTGCCGCCGGTGAGGCCCTGGCTCTCGATCGAGGCCTCGCTGTCCTCGCGGATATTGAGATTGGGCTGGACCTGCATGGTGACGATCACACTTTGCGGATCGTCGGGATTGAATTTGAGGTCGGTGACGCGGCCGACATCGATGCCGTTGTAGCGGGTGACGGTGCCCTTGCCCAAACCCGTGACCGGGCCTTTGAAGTAGGTTTGGTAGTAGGCATATTCCTGGCTGTATTGCGCGCCGGCCAGCCATAGGATCGTCACCACCAGCCCGATGACGCAGGCCAGCACGAAGGCGCCTACCGCGACATAATTGGCCCTGGTTTCCAAGCCGTCCTCCTAATTCCGGTTCGCCAGCGCGGCATGGCCGCGCGGCCCGGAGAAATATTCATGGATCCAGGGTGTCTGGTCCTTGCGGAGCTCTGCGATGGTTCCAGTCTTGATCTTCTTATCCACCAGGACCGCGATACGGTCGGTGACGGCGCTGAGACTGTCGAGGTCATGGGTGACCATGAAGACCGTCAATCCAAGACTCTGCTGCAATTCGGCGATCAGTTCGTCGAACTGGTTGGCGGAAATGGGATCGAGGCCGGATGTGGGTTCGTCCAGGAAAAGAAGCTCGGGATCGAGCGCCAGGGCGCGGGCCAGGCCGGCGCGTTTCTTCATGCCGCCCGACAGTTCCGAGGGCATTTTGCCCGCCGTGTCGGGAGGAAGCCCCACCAACGCGATCTTCATGGCGGCGATCTCGTCCATCAGCTCCTGCGACATGGTGGTGTATTCGCGCAAGGGCACCTGGATGTTTTCCGCCACGGTCTGGGAGGAGAACAGCGCGCCTTCCTGGAACAGGATGCCCCAGCGCACTTCCAGCGCCCGCATGCGGCTGCCTTCGGCATAGCCGGTGCGCGCGCCGAAGACTTCGATCGAACCTTCGCGTGGCTTGTTGAGGCCGATGATGGTGCGCAGAAGAACGGATTTGCCGCTGCCCGAGCCGCCCACCAGGCCCAAGACTTCGCCGCGATAAACATCGAGGTCGAGATGGTCGTGCACGATCTTGGGCCCGAAGCCGGTGACCAGGCCGCGGATCTTGATGATCACATCTTTCTTGTTGCCGTTGTTATCCGCCATCACACCCCCAGGACCGAGAACATGACGGAAAAGGCCGCATCCAGCACGATCACCAGAAAAACCGATTCCACCACCGAGCGGGTGGTGAGAAGCCCCACGCTGGCGGCGTTGCGCTCCACCTGGAAGCCTTCGTAGCAGCCCACCAGCGCGATCACGAAAGCGAAGACCGGCGCTTTGACTAGTCCCACCATCAACGCCTTGACGGACAGGGCCTGCTGCAATTCGCGCATGAAAGCGGGGATGGAAATGCCCAGGTCGAAATAGCACATCACCGCGCCGCCGATCAGGCCCATGATATCGGCATAGAGCGTGAGCAGCGGCAGGGCGATCACCAGGCCGATGATGCGCGGCAGGATCAGCGTATCGACGGTATTGAGACCCATGGTCTGCATGGCGTCGATCTCCTGATTGACGCGCATGGTGCCGATATGGGCGGTGAAGGCCGAGCCGGAGCGGCCGGCGATGATGATCGAGGTCATCAGCACGCCCATTTCGCGCAAGGTGATGATACCCAGCCCGTCCATGGTGAGCATCTGGGCGCCGAATTTCTGCAATTGGGTGATGCCCTGATAAGCGATTACCACCCCGATCAGGAAGGATAGCAGGCCCACGATGGGCAGCGCGCTGATGCCGGTCTCCTCAACCTGGTTCACCATGGCGGCGAAGCGCAGATTCTTGCGCGGCGCCATGATCATCTCGCCGGTCTCCACCGTGACGCGGCCGAGATAGCCCAGCATGCGCCAGCCCTGCTGTCCCGCCGACACCGTCGCCTTGCCGATACGATAGAGGCGATAGCGCCAGGGGCTCATGCGCGGCAGGCGCGGGCGGTCCTCGGGCTTGTCGTCCTGTTCGAGATTCTTCAGAAGCGCGGCGTAACGCTCCGGGACCTTCAGCGCCTCGACGGTGCGTCCCGTCGCTTCCATCGCGCGGCGGGTGCGCAGCAAAAGCCAGGCGCCCGTGGAGTCCAGCCTTTCGATCCCGGAGGCATCCATGGTGATGGCCTTGGCAGGTCCGGGATCGAGCGCGCGCAGATCCCGGTCCAGGCCCGCGCTTTCCGCGATGGTCCAGCGGCCACCCGCCTTGAAGACACCCCGCTCCACCTTGAACCAGGCGCTCGGTCCGACCGCGTTTTCGATGCTGGTCATGGGAAGGCGGGACCCCTAGGTACGTTCAAGAATGCCGGACTCTGGGCAAAAGTTCCCGAAGGTTCCATAGTGGCCCCCATCTGTCTCTTTCGCGCAAGCGCTCAGAGACATCTTCCCCCGCCAGCGGCTTCGCCGTGCAGGGGAAGAAAGCCTGAGTCGAGGTTCGAGAGCTACGGCACCTCCCCTCTATGCGCTGCGCGCAGAGGGGGGTGAGCATGGCGGCCATGCCATGCGAACGGTTTTGAGCAAGTTTCGGCAGAGGCTAAGCCGCTTTAGCATTGCTGCCTTCACAAAGGGATTTTGCGCCATGGATTATGTGCGGTTGGGTTCGACGGGGTTGAAGGTTTCGCGGATTTGCCTGGGCTGCATGACCTATGGCGCGCCCAGCTGGCGCGATTGGGTGCTGGACGAGGCGGCCAGCCGGCCTTTCCTGAAACGGGCGCTGGAAGCCGGAATCAATTTCTTCGACACCGCCGACATGTATTCGCTGGGCGCGAGCGAAGAGGTGGTGGGCCGCGCCATCAAAGACTTCGCTGGCGGGCGTGAAAAGGCGGTGATCGCCACCAAGGTTTATTTCCCGATGGGCAAGGGCGCCAATGAAGGCGGCCTGTCGCGCAAGCATATCCTGGCGGCGATCGACGGCTCGCTGAAGCGGCTGGGCACCGATTATGTCGATCTCTATCAGATCCACCGCTTCGACAAGGAAACGCCGCTAGAAGAAACCGTCGAAGCGCTGGACGCGGTCGTGAAATCCGGCAAGGCGCGCTATATCGGTGCGTCCTCCATGTATGCCTGGCAATTCGCCAAATATCTGGCGCTACAGGAGAAGGCGGGCGCGGCGCGCTTTGTTTCAATGCAGAATTTCTACAATCTGGTCTATCGCGAGGAAGAACGGGAGATGCTGCCCCTATGCCGCGATGCGGGCGTTGGGGTGATCCCCTGGTCGCCCTTGGCGCGCGGTTTTCTTGGCCGCAGCCTGGCGGACGCAAAAGCCGGGAAGAGTACCCGCGCCAAAAGCGACAATGTGCTGGACATGGAATTCGACGACAACGATATGGCGGCGCTTGAGGCGGTGGAGACCATCGCCAAGGCGCGCGGCGTCTCCAATGCCCAGGTGGCGACCGCCTGGTTGATGGCCAAGCCCGGCGTCACCGCGCCCATCATCGGCGCCTCCAAGCCCAAACACCTGGAAGACGCCATCGCGGTGGCGTCACTCAAGCTCTCAGACGATGAAATGAAAGCGCTGGAAGCGCATTACAAGCCGAAGCCGGTTGCGGGCAATTTGAGCTAAGGCCCACCAGCCGCTCGCAGGCTCGCGGCGTTCGCGGCTCGAAACGATCCGCCGGATCGTTTCGCCGCCAATTGGCGTCGCCGCTCACCCTTCGACAAGCTCAGGGCGAGGGGTGCCGGTGAAGCTACCTATTCAAGCGCTCTATCAATATGCGCAGGTCCGCCTCCCCCGTGCGCGCGTAGCACGCTGATGGGGGAGGTGGCCGTAGCAGCGCTTATTGCGCAACGGCGAGAGCCGGTGCGCAAAAGTAAGCTGCGAAGGCCGGAGGGGGCTGAAAAATTAGAGCGGCCACCAGTCGAGCTGGTATTTGTAATCCTTATCCGACTGCTGCTGGTTCCAGCCGCCGCCCAACGCCATGTAGAGGCTGACATTGGACTCCAGGCGCGCCAGCTTGGTTTGCACCAGCGTGTCCTCGGCGGTGAAAAGCTGCTGCTGCGCCTGCAGCAGCGACAGGATGTCGATGGTGCCTTCGCGATATTGCAGCTCGGAGATGCGGAAGGCCTCGGCGGAAGCGCGCACATCTTCTGTCAGCGCCACCAATTGATCGTTGTTGGACTGGACCTGACCCAGCGCCGATTCCACATTCGAGAAAGCGGTGAAGACGGCCTTGCGATAATTGGCGATCTGTTCCTGCTGTTGGGCCAGCGCCAGATCGTCCTGCGCCTTGAGGCGGCCGCCATCGAAGATGGATTGCAGCAGCGAGGCGCCGATGCTCCAGGCGAAGCTGGAGGGATTGATCAGATTGCCGATCTGGCTCGAAGCATAGCCGGCCGATCCGGTGAGGCTGATCTGGGGGAAGAAGGCGGCGCGTGCCGCATCCACATTGGCGTGAGAAGCGAACAGATTGGCTTCCGCTTCGGCGATCGAGGGATTGCGCAGCAGAAGTTCGGAGGGAAGACCGGCCTGCAGCGCGGGCGAGGCGAGGCCGTCCATGTTCTGCGCTTTGACATCGAAGCCTTCCGGCGCGCGGCCCAGAAGAATGGCCAGCGCATAGCGTGCTTCGCGTTCCTGTTCGATCAGACCGGGCAGTCGGGCCTGCTGGGTGGCGACGACGGCCTGTTCCTGCGCGAGATCCAGGTTGGACGACACGCCGTTGGTCACCTTGGCCTGCACCACCGTCAAAATGCGGTTGGCAGCGTCGATATTCTGGCGCGCGATGACGATGCGCTCGCGCGTGGCGAGGATGGTGAAATATTGCTGCGCCACGCTGGACTGCACGGTGAGGCCGACCACCGTTTCGGCATAGCGGGCGGAACGCAGATTTTCCCGCGCCTGGTAAAGACGGTCGCGGTTGAGGCCCCAGAAATCCGCCGAGTAGCTGGCGGCAAGGCCGGCGTTGAAGGAATTGGTGGTGGTGTCGACGCTGGGACCGGGGGTCTGGATGATCGTGCCGCCCGGGCCCGCGCTGAAGCTGGTGGTGGTGCGGTGGCTGCCGTTGCGATCGGCGGAGCCCTGGAGATTGACCACCGGCAGCAGGTTCGCGAAAGCGACGCCGTCCTGGGCTTCGGATTCCAGTACGCGCGCGGCGGCAGCGGCGAGGTCGAGATTTTCCTTTTGCGCCGTATCGATCAGGCTGGGCAGCTCGTCGGCCTTGAAATTCATCCACCAATTGGCTTCCGGCCAGATCGGGGCCTGCTTGTCCACCACAGGCGCTGTAAAGGCCTGGGGTACGTCGCCTGGCCGATCAAGGGGGGTGGGATTGGGCGTGGTGCAGCCGGCCGCAGCCAAGGCAAGCATGCTGACGGAAAGACCGCGGAAAATCGCTTTCATCACACTCTCATCGAACAATTGAAGCCGGCCGGCCAGTGGATCGGCCCCCTCATACCGGCGCATGGCAATTGGCGCAAATATGGCGACAAACGGCCTTTTCACAAGGGCAAGGACTGTAAAGCTTTGTCGCGGGAGAGGGCGTTTTGGGCGGCTTTTCCCTGTTTCCGGCACGGAAATAGGGACATTGCATGACGGCAATGCAGTCTAGGCGCATTTTTGAAAAAAGATGGACGACCGGACTGATGGCTTTACGTGGGGGGCACCAAAGCCGGTCCGGCCGTCCGCATGGCCGTATCCCTTGGTGGAGCGCCGAATGGACACAAAGCCGGGCGGGAGCTTGGCCCCGTCCTGCCTGCGGGAAAAGCCCGGGCCGGCTCAAAAATTGTAATGGAATGTCGCTAATGGCTCGGGGCTAGAGAGGTGGCGAAGGAAAAGCGCATGGCCGTGCTTTGCTTACCTATTTGCCATCATAGGTGCTGTGATTTATGCGCACGACTGCCGGCTGACAAACGGTTGATGACGCTGCTCGGAGTGCGCGGAGGGGGCACCCCGGCCGCTCGCTAGAGCTCGCGGCGTTGGCCTAGCTTTTCTTGGCGAGCGGAAGCGAGCTTAGAAAAGCTGGCCCCTCTTCGAGCGAAGCGAGGGAGGCGCTGCTCAAAACGATCCGCCGGATCGTTTTGTCCACCTTCGGCGGTCGCAGCTCACCCCGCGGGCCAGGGATTATCGTCAAAGGAATCCACCGGACGCAGCGGGATCGGCAGAGCAGGATTGGCGCCGATGTAAATCTCCAGCGTCATCTGGTTGGTCGTCTTGTCCCATTCCATCTGCGGCGCGTATTCGCCTGGCTTGCGGAAGGTCTTGCCGTCGAAATCGAAGGGCCGCGGCTCGACCGTGTCCCAGGCGGTGACGAGATCGGCGGCCAATTCCTCGCGCACGCGCTCAAGCCGTTCGGGCTTGGCGCCCTGCATGTTGGTGATGTCCGGCGCGCTGAGCTTGACCCGGCCATCGGCGCCGATCTCCACCCGCGCCGCCACCAGAGTGCCGTTGCCCTCATAACCGCCTTCCCAGCGGCCTTGCGGGGGCTGGGGTTTGGAGCACGCCGTCAACACCAGGAGCGCCAGAGCGGCCGCTTCTTTGCGCATAAGGGCCCGACTCAAATGGGACGGCACATCATAAGCCAATCACGGAAAATGTGGACATAACCGGCATGCCCCATCTAGCCCTTGCCCGGTCCTGGGCCGGTTGATAGGGGAGAGTGCAATTTTGCGCGAGCTCCGTTGATGCCGCTGCCGAAAGATTTTGTTGCCCAATCCCTGAACCGTATCCAGCCGTCTCCGACCATCGCGGTGACGCAGAAGGCGCGCGACCTGAAGGCGGCCGGCCGCGACGTGATCGGGCTGGGCGCAGGCGAGCCGGATTTCGACACGCCGGACAATATCAAGGACGCGGCCATCGCCGCCATCAAGCGGGGCGAGACCAAATACACTGCCGTCGAAGGCATTCCCGAACTGCGCGCCGCGATCGCCAAGAAATTCAAGCGCGAAAATGGTCTCGACTATAAGCCATCCCAGACCTTCGTGGCGCCCGGCGGCAAGACCATCATCTACAATGCGCTGTTGGCGACCTTGAATCCTGGCGACGAAGTGATCGTGCCGGCGCCTTACTGGGTGTCCTATCCCGACATCGTGCTTCTGGGCGGCGGCAAGCCAGTCGTGGTCGAAACTAAGATCGAAGACGGATTCCGGTTGACGCCCGAAGCATTGGAAAAGGCGATCACGCCCAAGACCAAATGGCTGATCTTTAACCAGCCCTCCAATCCCACCGGCGCCTGTTACACGGAGCAGCAATTGCGGGCGCTAACCGATGTGCTGATGAAACATCCCCATGTCTGGATCCTCACGGACGACATGTATGAGCACCTGGTCTATGAGGGCTTCAAATTCCGCACCGTGGCGGAAATCGAGCCGCGCCTTTACGAGCGCACCTTGACCATGAACGGTGTGTCGAAGGCTTATGCCATGACCGGCTGGCGCATCGGCTATTGCGCGGGGCCGGAAGATCTCATCAAGGCGATGGCGAAGCTGCAATCGCAATCGGCGACCAATGCGGCGTCGATCTCGCAATGGGCGGCGGTGGAAGCCTTGAACGGCCGCCAAGATTTCATTCCCGGGTTCCAGAAATTGTTCGAAGGCCGTCGCGATCTGGTGGTGTCGATGCTGAACCAGGCCAAGGGACTGGAATGCCCGAAGCCCGAAGGCGCCTTCTATGTTTATCCCTCCATCCGCAAGCTGATCGGCAAGAAGACGCCGACCGGCAAGACCATCGCCACCGATGCTGACTTCGCGGCCGAATTGCTGGAAGCGGAAGGCGTGGCCGTGGTGCACGGCGCGGCCTTCGGCCTGTCGCCTTTCTTCCGCATCTCTTACGCAACTTCGAACGCGATCCTGGAAGACGCTTGCGGCCGCATTCAAAGGTTTTGCAACAGCCTTTCTTAGCCCCCATCTGTCTTCCACAGGCAAGCCTTCGGAAGAAGACCGGAGCCAAGGCGCGCGAAACTCTGTTGAGGCTTGGTCGTGCCCATCCGCCCCCGCGCATGCGGAAGCATGCTGGCGGGGGAGATGCCGCAGCAGGCTCTCGAGCCTGCGAAGGCAGAGGGGTTAATAAACACTTCGTAAAGCCGTCCTTAAGCAATGCAGGTCTAGAAATGGCGCATGTTGAAGGGGCCAACATACCGCTCTGCGTGGACCCTGCTGGCCGCGATTTTATTCGCGGCGCTGGGGCTGCCCGCGCATGCCGACGTGCAGCTCGGCGATCTCTCCTTAAGCGGTTATGCCGATTTCCGCGTGATCGCCCCGCCGTCCGAAACTGCTTGGCTGAATGGCGGCCTCTCGAAATTCCGCTATGGCGATTCCGCCGGCAATTTCCGTTTTGCCGAAGCGGTGCTGCAAGGCAGTTACCGGATGAGCGATGATTTCTCCGCCGTGCTGGTCTTACGCGGCGAGCCAGAGCAGCGCACCGGCATCGATATGCTCGAAGGCTATGTCTCCTGGCATCCCGTCGCGGTTGGGCCGGTGAGCTGGTCGGTGAAGACCGGCACCTTCTTTCCCACCATCAGCCTGGAGAATGACGATTTGGGCTGGACCAGTCCCTATACGCTGACGCCGTCGGCCATCAACAGCTGGATCGGCGAGGAATTGCGCACCATCGGCAGCGAGGCGATCGTCCGCTACGACACCGGCGTCATCGGCACCTTGTCGCTCACCGCGTCCGTCTTCTGCTGCAACGATCCCGCCGGTGTCTTGATTGCCGATCGCGGCTGGGCGATGGACGACCGGCCCAGCGGTGTGTTCGGCGATCTGCGCGAGCCGGACGCTACGCTTCGGTTGTTCCACGAAGATTTTCCCAGCCGCACGCCTCTGTTCGATGAGATCGACGGACGCCCCGGCTGGTATGCCGGGTTTAGCTGGCAAATGCCGGGCATCGGTAAGCTCACGGCGCTGCGCTATGACAATGAAGGCGATCCCAACAAAGTCTCCGGCGAATATGCCGCCTGGGACACCCGCTTCTGGAGCTATGGCGCGCGCACCAGCATCGATCACCTCACCCTGATCGCGCAGGGACTGCAGGGCACCACCGTGATCGGCACATCCTTTGGCCTTTCCCGCACCCGCTTCCAGTCCGCGTTCCTGTTGGGCAGTTACGATCTGGCTGATCTGGGCGCCGAGGACTGGCGGGTCAGTCTGCGCGAAGATTTGTTTCAGACCCGCCATCCAGCCGCCACACCCAGCGTGATGAATGAAGATGGCGACGCGGTCACCGCAAGCCTCTCCTGGCAGCATTATGACTGGCTGCGTATCACCGGCGAATTGATCGCGATGCAATCGCGGCGGCGCGAATATCTTTTGGATGGATTCCCGGCTGCCTCCGTAAGCCAGCAGCAGTTCCAAATCTCAGCGCGGTTTTTTCTTTGATTGGCCCCCATCTGTCTTCCTCGGGATAAACCCTCTGAAGACATCTTCCCCCGCTGTCGCTCCGCTAGCGGGGGAAGAAAGCCTCGGTCAAGGCGCACTGCCTGATCGCTTTATTCTGATAGATCAGGTGCTTGGCGGGCCTTGAGATTGTATGAATACTATCATACAATCTCCAAATGCTGGGTAGCCTGATCCTTCAGGACAATGGCGTGCCGATCTATGTGCAGCTGCGCGACCAGATCGCCGCCGCCATAGGACGCGGCGAACTCAAGCCCGGCGAACGGCTCGCCACCATGCGCGAAGTGGCAGTGGCGCTGGCGGTCGATCTTAACACGGTGCAGCGGGCCTATCAGGCGCTGGCAGACGAAGGGCTTCTCACCATGGTGCAGGGGCGGGGCAGTTTCGTCGCCGAGACGCCGGCGCGGCCGCGCAACCGCGAAAACGAAATCCACATCCTTGCCGCCAAAGTGGCGGCGCAGGCGCGCGCGCAAGGCATCACGCCGGACGAGTTGGCCGACGCGCTGAAGCGCGTGGCGGGGCCGGACGCATGAATCACCTGGGCCTTTTCTTCGTCCTAATCTTTGCGATCATTGTGTGGAGCAGACTGATCCGCGGGCTTGGACGCGGTGGCAAGTCACGCTCCAGCGATTCCATCGATAGTTTCGGCGTTCTTCCGGCCGCGCGTGCCCTTCAGGCGGCCCGTCAATCCTCATCCAACCGTATTTCGAATTCACCACAGGAGACACATATGAATCCCGTCAGTGCCCTGATCTTCATCGTGTTCGTGGGTGGCGCGGCGCTCAGCTTCGTCGCGCGGATGCCGATAGGCATCACCATATTGCTCGCTTTGATCGGCATCTTCCTGGGCTATTCCGTGAAGATGGCCCAGCAATGGGAAAAGGCCGTGATACTCAGGCTGGGCAAGCTCCAGGCCGTCAAGGGGCCGGGTCTGTTCATTCTGGTGCCGATCATCGACCAGGTCACGACCTGGATCGATCAGCGTATCCGTACTTCGGAATTCAGCGCCGAACAGGCGCTGACCCGCGATACGGTGCCGGTCAATGTCGATGCCATCGTCTTCTGGATGGTGCATGACGCCCAGCGCGCGGCGCTTGAGATCGCCGACTATAACAGCGCCGTGCAGCGGGTGGCGCAGACATCCTTACGCGAAATGATCGGTTCTTCGGTTCTCTCCGAGCTTCTGTCGGAGCGCAAGGAAGCCGACGCCACCTTGAAGGCCGTGATCGGCGCCAAGACGGCGGAGTGGGGCGTCACCGTCAATTCGGTGGAGATCCGCGATGTCGCCATTCCCGCCAATCTGCAAGATGCCATGAGCCGTCAGGCCCAGGCGGAACGGGAGAAGCAGGCGCGCGTCACTCTGGGCTCGGCGGAAGAGGAAGTGGCGCAGAAATTCGTCAACGCCGCCAAGCTCTATGCCACCAGCCCCGAAGCGCTGCAGCTGCGCGCCATGAACATCATCTACGAAACCACCAAGGAACGGGGCGCCACCATCCTGATGCCGACCTCCATGGTGGATGCGATGAATCCCGGCGCTGCCGCCTTTGCGCTCAACATGTCGCGCATTGATGCCGGCGTCCAGCCGCTGCCAGGCGGCCCTTCCGTACCGTCGGCCGGGAAAAACAATGGCTGAGACGTGATCTCCGGTGGTATATAACGGGCCGCCGGAGGCCGTCCCATGCCGAAATTTCTTCTCGCCCTCATCGCGGCCAGCTTTGCGTGGTTCACCGCGCCGTCCTTCGCGCAATCCGCCGGCTTGATGGTCGAGGGTCATGTCGCCCATTCCGGCCCCGTGTCGCTGGAGCAATTGAAGGCCTTGCCGCCGGTCACGGTGTCGCTGACTTTCCAGACCGACCACGGTCCCACCACGGGCACATGGACCGGTGCGCTTCTGCTTGACGTGGTGAAGGGCGCGGGGCCCATCGACAGTGCCAACGACAAGAGCGCGCCGTTGCAGCACACAATCCTGGCGCGCGGCCGCGACGGTTACGGCGTGGCGCTGGCCATCGGCGAAATCGATCCGCGCTTTGCCGGCAAGCAGGTGATCGTCGCCTATCAGCAGGGCGGCAAGCCGGTGGAAAACCAGACTTTCCGCCTGGTCGTGCCCGGCGACGCCCATGGCGGCCGATCTGTCAACGATCTCGTCTCGCTCACAATTAATTAGAAGCTTGGTAAACTTCGTGCGCAACCGCAAGCACCGCGAATTCGAAATAATAAATCGCTTGACCGCTATCGGATAACGGCGCGAGCATCGCCTCACTGGAAGGGCGTCAGGCCCGGACATCGGAGCCCTTGAGCGCCCGCGCCAACGAGAGGAAATCACTCCTCGCGGTTGGTCCAAGGAGGCGCGCATGTCCAATCCCAAAAGCAAATCCGGCCCCCGCTGCATTGCCCTTATCGGGCCTTATGGCAGCGGCAAGACATTGCTTTTGGAGAGCATAGCCTCGGTAACGAATGCGGTGACGCGCAAGGGATCGGTTTCGGGCGGCACTAGCCTGGGCGATTTCTCCGCCGAGGCGCGGGCGCGCCAGATGAGCGTCGAACTCAATGTGCTGACCGCTCAATATCTGGGCGAGGATTTCACATTTCTCGATTGCCCCGGCTCCATCGAATTCTTGGGCGACACCTTGAATGTGCTTCCCGCCATCGACGCCGCCGTGGTGGTTTGCGAGCCGGAGCCCGCCAAGGTGCAGATGTTGCGGCCGTTCCTCAAGGCGCTGACGGACGCCAAAGTCCCGCACTATCTCTTCGTCAACAAGATCGAGCATGCTTCGGGCTCGCTGCGCGATTTGCTGGCGCTGTTGCAAGATGCCAGCGAGACGCCGCTGCTGCTGCGCCAGATCCCCATCTGGGAAAACGGCATCGCCACCGGCTTCGTCGATCTGGCGCTGGAGCGCGCTTTTGTCTATCGCAGCCACGCGCCGTCGGAAGTGATCGATATCGACGACCTCAGGCGCGAAAAAGAAGCCCGCTTCCAAATGCTGGAACGGCTGGCCGATTACGACGAACATCTGATGGAGGAATTGCTAGGCGATATCGAGCCCGAGCGCGATGAGGTGATGAGCGACCTTCGCCGCGAATTGACGGAAGGGGTGATCGTGCCGGTGCTGATCGGCTCGGCGGAAGGCGATCATGGCGTGCGCCGGCTGCTCAAGGCGCTGCGCCACGAAGTGCCGGAGGTGAGCGCGGCGGCGGAGCGCGCTGGCATAAAAACGGGCGCCGCCATGGTGCAGATCATCAAGACCTTCCATGGCGGCCATGGCCGCTTGAGCCTGGGGCGGGTGCTTTCGGGCGCGCTGAAGGACGGCGCGATCCTGCACGGGCCTAATGGCGACACGCGGATCGGCGGCATCCTGACGCTGTCCGGCGACAAGCAGGTCAAAAAGAGCGAAGCCCGCGCCGGCGACACCGTGGCGCTGGCCCGGATGGACAATGTCCAGACCGGCGATCGCCTGTCGTCCGACAAGATCGCCGTCGCCCGCGTCAAGGCGCGGCTGAACGCGCCCGTCTATCGCCTTGCCATCGAAGCCAGCGACCGCAAGGATGAAGTGAAGATTACCGCCGCCATCGGCAAGCTGATCGAGGAAGATCCTTCTCTGGTGTTCGAGCAGAATCCGGGCACGCAGGAAATGGTGCTGGCGGGGCAGGGTGAGATTCATCTGAAAGTCGCCATCGAGAAATTGCAGAGCCGCTTTGGGCTCAAGCTGCTCACCAAGCCGCCGCGGGTTCCTTACCGCGAAACCATCCGCAAATCCGCGACCGTGCGGGGCCGCCACAAGCGCCAGACCGGCGGGCATGGTCAATATGGCGATGTGGTGCTGGAGATTCAGCCCATGCCGCGCGGCCAGGGCTTTGTCTTTCACGACCGCATCAAGGGCGGCGTGGTGCCCAAGCAATGGATCGGCTCGGTGGAAAAAGGCGTGGTCGAATATATGAAGGCGGGACCGTTGGGTTTTCCGGTGGTGGATGTCGCCGTGTCGCTGACCGACGGCTCTTATCATTCAGTGGACTCGTCGGACGCCGCTTTCCAGACCGCCGGCCGCATCGCCATGAGCGAGGGGTTGCCGGGCTGTTCGCCCGTGCTGCTGGAGCCGGTGATGAAAGTCGCCATCCATGTGCCCAACGACGCCACTGCCAAGGTCAATGGCGTGATCGGCAGCCGGCGGGGCGCGCCGTTGGGCTTTGACGGCCGCGATGGCTGGCGGGGCTGGGATACGGTCAGGGCGGAGATGCCGCTGTCGGAAGTGACCGACCTGATCGTGGACCTGCGCTCGCTGACCCAGGGCGTGGGCACGTTCGAGATGGAGTTCGACCATTTCGCGGAATTGAACGGCAAGCTGGCCGACCAGGTGGTGGCGACGCAGCGAGCGGCCTAACAGCCCTTGAAGCGATGATGCTTTCTCGGGCAAATGCGGCATGATGGCCCTTTTGCCCGATGAAGACCCGGCGCAGTTCGCCGCCCTGACCACGCTGTTTCAGCATGGCCGCTTTCAGGCGCTGCTGGATCAGAGCGCACTATGGACGGGGCGCCATCCCCGCTCCAGCTTCCTACAATTCCTGCTGGGATCGGCGCATGCGCGGCTAAACCAGCCGGACGCCGCCATCGCCTGTTTCGAGAAAGCAATCGCGATCCGCCCCGACCATGCGGAGGCGCATCACAATCTTGGTATCCTGTTCGCCATGCTGGGGCGCGATGACGATGCGGTGGCGGCGCTTGGGAAAGTGATCACGCTTTCTCCCACCCATGCCGACGCGCACAGCAATCTGGGCATCGTGTTCGCCAGGCTGGGCCGTATGGACGAAGCGATGTCGGTCTTGCGCAAGGCCGTCAGGCTGAAGCCCGATCATGCCGTGGCCTGGTTCAATCTCGGCAATCTGCTCAAAGACCGGGGCCAGAACGACGAGGCGATTGCCGCTTATCGTCATGCGATCGCGCGCCAGCCCGGTTATGTGCCCGCCTACAACAATCTGGGACGTCTGCTCTATGGGCTGGGGCGCAACGAAGACGCGGTGCAGCTGCTGTCGCGCGCGGTGTCGCTCAAGCCCGATTTCGCCGATGCGCACAACAATCTGGGCGTGGCGCAGGGCAAGCTCAACCGCCGCGACGAAGCGGCGGCGCATTTCCGCCGCGCCATCGCGGTTCAGCCCCATTATGCGGAGGCGCATTACAATCTTGGCGCGCTGCTCGCCAATCTCGGCCAGCCAGACGAGGCTATTGCCTGCTTCGACCGGGCGCTTTCGTTGAAGCCCGCCTATGCCCGTGCGCGCGCTCAGAAACTGCATCAGATGGCCGTGATCTGCGACTGGGATGGGCTTGCGGCGGACGCGCCGGCGGTGACGGCGCTTGGCATCACCGGCGAAGCGGTACCGCCTTATCTGCTGCTGGCACTGGACGACGATCCGGCGCGGCAATTGATCCGGGCCCGCAATTTCGCGGAACAATATCTGCCATCCGCCCGGCCCGCGCCGCATCCCGGCCGCGCCACCAGGCCCGGAGAGCTTTCCGTCGGTTATTTCTCGGCCGATTTTCACGATCATGCCACCATGCATCTGATGGCGCGGCTGTTCGAGCTACACGACCGTAGCCGCTTTCGCATTCATGCTTTTTCCTATGGCCCGGAGACGGGCGATGTCATGCAGGTCCGCGTCAAGAGCGCCGTCGACGCCTTCCATGATGTGCGGCATCTGGGCGATGAAGAGATCGCTGCCCTGGCCAGGCAGCAAGGCATCGACATCGCGGTGGATCTCAAGGGCGACACCAAGGACAGCCGGGTGGCGCTGTTCGCGCACCGCCCCGCCCCCGTGCAGATCAGCTATCTGGGTTATCCGGGCACCATGGGGGCGACGTTCCTGGATTATCTGGTGGCCGACCCGGTCGTAATTCCGCAGGAACAGCGCGCGCATTATTCGGAAAGCTTGATCGTTCTGCCGGGGAGCTATCAGGCCAATGACGACAGCCGCATCATCGCCGATGAAACGCCCACCCGCGCCCAACTGGGACTGCCGGACGGCTTTGTCTTCTGCTGCTTCAACAACAGCTTCAAGATTGGCGCTGAGGAGTTCGGCATCTGGATGCGGCTGCTGGACCAGGTCGAGGGGAGTGTGTTGTGGCTCCTGAAATCCGGCGCAGAACGCAATCTGCGGCGGGAAGCAGAAAAGCGCGGCGTAAACCCGGCACGGCTGGTCTTTGCCGAGCGCACCAGCCCGGCGCAGCATCTGGCGCGCCACCGCCAGGCGGACCTGTTCCTGGACAGTTTCCGCTACAACGCCCACACCACCGCCAGCGATGCGCTTTGGGCGGGGCTGCCGCTGGTCACCATGCCGGGGAAGAGCTTTGCCGCGCGGGTTGCGGCCAGTTTGTTGAACGCGGTGAACCTGCCGGAACTGATCGCGGAAACACCGGAGGCTTATGAGCGCTTGGCGCTTAGTTTGGCCACCAATCCGGTACGGCTGGCGGCCTTGAAGCGGAAATTGGCCGCAGCGCGCCATACCACGCCGCTCTTTCAAAGCGCCCGGTTCACGCGTCAGCTGGAAAGCGCCTTCGACCAGGCCTATGCGCGCGCGCTCAAGGATGCGCCGCCCGCCGACATTGCCGTTGCGGAAAGCTGAAGCGGGAAGAGCCGGAAAAAATAAAAGGCTGCTGGAACCAAAAATGGCTCCAGCAGCCGGATTCGCGCTCAGGGGGGAAGAGCGCGGTTGCCGCGCCCGGGGGGAGAAAGCGCGACTATCAGGAAATGGGATTGCGCCGCTTCCGTTTCAAGACGGATGCCAAATGGCTGGAAAGACTTCGAAACTGGCCCAAAGCCAGCCTCAGTACTGCCAGTCCTTGGAACCCTTGACCAGAAAGTCGCGAAACGCCGCCACCCGCTTGGACTGGCGCAGCGCATCGGCATAGACCAGATGCACGTCGAAGCTGGGCGCGGGCACTTCCGGCAACACCGGCACCAGTTCCTTGTGGTCGGCCGCCACGAAATCCGGCACCACGCCGATGCCGAGCCCCGCTTCCACCGCCTGCAAAATTCCGGTGATGTTGTTGATGCGGATCACGCTGCCGCTGCAGCCGGGACGAAAATTCTTCTGGAACAGTTCCAGGAGCCAGTTGATGTCGCGAATCTCTGGCGCGGCCGTCTCGCCATAGACGATGATGGTGTGATTGCAGACATCCTCCAGCTTGGGCGGTGCGTGGTGGCTCGCCAGATACGCCTTGGACGCATACATGTGATAATGCACGGTGAAGAGCTTGCGCTGGATCAGATCGGCCTGCACCGGGGCACGCATGCGGATGGCAAGGTCGGCGGCCCGCTGCGACAAATCCAGCTCGCGGTCGTCCATCACCAGATGGACTTCCACTTCCGGAAACTCCTTCAGGAATTCCTTGAGGCGCGGCAGCAGCCAATAGGCGCCAATGCCATGGCTGGCGGTCACCTTGAGCGAGCCGCGCGGACTGTCATGGATGTTCTTGAGCGCTTCTTCGGCGGCCGCCAGGCGCGCCAGCACATCGCTCACCGCGCCATAGAGCAATTCGCCTTCGTCGGTGAGGGTGAGGCCGCGGGCATGGCGCTGGAACAGCGGCGTGGAGATCTCTTCCTCAAGCGCGCTGATCTGGCGGCTCACCGCCGATTGGCTGAGGGTGAGCATCTGGCCGGCATGCGTGAAGCTTCCCGCGCTGGCCACGGCGTGAAAGATGCGAAGCTTGTCCCAGTCCATACTTCCCCCTCACCACTGTTACGCAGACAGCGGTAATTCTCCTCCGTGCGAGGCCGCCAGAAACCGCTCCGCTTCCAGGGCCGCCATGCATCCCATGCCCGCCGCGGTCACCGCCTGGCGGAACACTTTATCCTTCACATCGCCGGCGGCGAAGACACCGGCCACGCTGGTATGCGTGGAATCCGCGGCGGTCTTGATATAGCCGTTATCATCCATGTCCAGCTTGCCTTTGAACAATTCGGTCGCGGGCGAATGACCGATGGCGATGAAGAGGCCATCCACGTCGATCTGGTGCTGCGATGCGGTCACAATGTTGCGCAGCTTGAGGCCCGTGACGCCTTTGGGTTCGCTGGTGCCCAGCACCTCGGCCACTTCGGTGTCGTAGACGATCTCGACCTTCTTGTTGGCGGCGAGCCGCATCTGGTTGGTCTTGTCGGCGCGCAGCGTGTCGCGGCGATGGATCAAGGTGACCTTGTCGGCAAAATTGGTAAGGAACAGCGCCTCTTCGGCAGCGGTATTGCCGCCGCCCACCACGGCGACATTCTTGCCCCGGAAGAAGAAACCGTCGCAGGTGGCGCAGGCCGAAACGCCGAAGCCTTGGAATTTGCTTTCGCTGGCAAGTCCCAGCCAGTTGGCGCTGGCGCCGGTGGCGATGATCAGCGTGTCAGTGGTGTAGGCCTCGCCGCTATCGCCCTTGAGCGTGAAGGGACGGCGCGACAGATCCACCGACGCAATGGTGTCGGAGACGAATTTGGTGCCCAGATGCTCCGCCTGCTTCTGCATTTGATCCATCAGCCAGGGGCCCTGGATGGCATCGGCGAAGCCCGGATAATTCTCCACCTCGGTGGTGATGGTGAGCTGGCCGCCCGGCTGGATGCCCGAGATCAGGGTCGGCTCCAGCATGGCGCGCGCGGCATAGATCGCGGCCGTGCAGCCGGCCGGGCCACTGCCCAAAATGATGACCTTGGAATGATGACTCTTCATGGCTTCGGGGGCGGCTTTCGGGCGAAACTTCGGAGGCCCGTGATATCAGGTGAGGGGCCGAAAAGATCAAGCCGTGGGCAAACACGAAATAGTGCAAGATGTTAGCAAGTCGGATCGGCCTTTTGTGCAACCCTGTCCCAAATCGCACCTTTATCGAAATATTATTGCGTCAAGCGCCAGGGACGCGTAAAAGCGCGGGTCTTCATTCGCCGCATAGGTGCAGGACAGGGTCCTTTGGAGAATCGCAAGCTCGACGCCATTGACCTGCGCATCCTCAAGGAATTGCAGGCCGACGGCCGCATCACCAATGTGGAATTGTCCCGCCGGGCCAAGATCACCGCGCCGCCCTGCCTGCGCCGCATGCGCGCCTTGGAGAAGGCCGGCTATATCGAAGGCTATCACGCCGACCTGAACGGCAAGGCCCTGGGCTATCCCGTCACCGGCTTCATCTTTGTCGGCCTGGCCAGCCAGAAGGACGCCGATCTCAAGCATTTCGAGGAGCGGGTGCGCGGCTGGCCCGAAGTGCGCGAGTGCCACATGCTGTCGGGTGAAGTGGATTTCATCCTGAAATGCGTGGCGACCGATTTGCAGGCGTTCCAGAACTTCGTCACCGAGACGGTGACCGCCGAACGCAATGTCGCCAGCGTGAAAAGCTCGTTGGCGATCCATCCTTCGAAGATCGAGCCTGGCGTCCCCATCGACGTCCCAGCCTAAGTTTTTTGTTTTCCCCCCATCTGTCCGCCACGCGGGGAAGAAAGCCGGAGCCAAGGCTCACCAGGGTTTTTGCGATTGGCGCACGCTCTGTGCTCTAATATTCCGAGCATGAACGGATCAATGCGGATAAAAATGGCTTTGCTGGCAGCATTGGCGTGCGGGCTGTTCGCCCAGCATGCGGCGGCGCAGGCCATTCCCCGCATCAAGGCGCGCATTATCGCCTTCGACGGCAAAGTGCTGACCGTGAGTTCGGGCACAGCGGGCCAGAGCCTTGCTATCGGCCTGCTTCCTTCGACACACCTGATGTACGAAGAAAAACAGGATCCGGCGGCCATCAAGCCCGGCGATTATGCGGGCGCGACCCTGGCGAAATCCGACGGCCGCTGGCAGGCGAGCGAAATCCATCTTCTGCCGCAAAGCCTGCAAGGCGTGGGCGAGGGGCTTTATCCGCTGCCCTCGGCGCCCGACCAGCGCATCGCCACCGGCGCAGTGAAGGCGAATGAGGCGGGTGTGCTCACGCTCGAATTCCGCGGCAGTGTGGGCAGCGATGGTCCCACCTGTACAGGGCGCGCGCCGCGCCAAGGCGGCTGCAAAGGCGAAGTGAGTTTCGCCGCCGATCCCAAGGCCGCGATCCTCGCCATCCACGAAGGCGACAAATCCATCCTGGCGCCCGGCAAAGTGGCCGCGATTTCGGTTGTGTCAGGACCCGATGGCCATCTGGTGACGCCCGGCCTCACCATCGAGAATGAGACGGGCGGCGAGATCGTGGATCGTCCGCCGCTACAGCCCGGCGCGGCCGCCAAGCCGGCGCCGAAACCGCCGTCCAAACCATTGCCCCGCTGATCAGGAGCCTTCCATGCGTCTCTTGCCTGCTTTTCTCGCCGCGACTTTTCTGGTCGGCACCGCGCTTGCCTGGGCCCAGCCATCGCCCAAACTCGCAGACGCCGTGGCGGCAAAGCACAAGCCGAAATTCGGCAGCTTCGGCCTCGATCTCTCCGCCATGGATAAAAGCGTCAAACCGGGCGACAATTTCTTCCAATATGTCAATGGCGGATATTTAAAGAAGGCGGTGATCCCGGCGGATCGCGCCCAGACCGGCAGCTACCAGGATCTGCAAATCCTCAGCGAACAGCGCATGCGCGCCATCGTCGATGTGCTGGAGAAGAAGCCCTATGCCGAACTGAGCGCCGAAGAAAAGAAGCTGCGCGATCTTTACGACGCCTTCGAGGATACCGGCGCCATCGAGGCCAATGGGTTGAAGCCCATCCAGAAAGACTTGGACTATCTGGCCGGCCTCAAGACGCCGGCGGAGGTGGCGCGCGCCATGGCGTCGGTGCCGCTGGCGACCTCCAGCGTCTTCGATATCGGCATCGGCGTGGACGACAAGAATCCAGACAATTACTCGCTCAATCTGGGCCAGTCGGGGCTGGGCTTGCCGGACCGCGATTATTATCTGAAAGACGACAAGGCGCTGGCCGATATCCGCGCCAAATATGTCGAATATCTCACCGACATGATGAGCCTTGCCGGCATGAGCGATGCCGGCGCGCGCGCAGCTCGGGTGATGGCGCTCGAGACCGAGATCGCCAAGGTGCAATGGACGCGCGCGGATCGCCGCGACGCCGACAAGACCTATAACCCCATGAAGATTTCGGACCTGAAGACGATGGCGCCGGACTTCGACTGGGATAGCTTCCTGGCGGAATCGCGCATTCCCCTGACCACGCCCAATGGCGAGCGTTATGCCATCGTGGCGGAAAAGACCGCCTTCGAGCCGCTGGCCAAGATCTTCGCAGCAACGCCGGTCTCGACCTGGCGCGATTATCTGGCAGTGCATTATCTGCAGCATTTCGCGGCCTATCTGCCCAAGCGCTTCGACGATCGCAATTTTGCTTTCTATGGCACGGTCTTGGGCGGCACCCCCAAGCAGCTCGACCGCCCCACGCGCGGCGTCAGGCTGTTGAACCGGGTCCTGGGCGAGGCGTTGGGCAAGCTTTATGTCGCCCGCTATTTCCCGCCGGAGTCAAAAGCCAAAGCCGACAAGCTGGTGTCCAACCTGCTCAAGGCTTATGAGGCCGATATCCAGACGTTGGACTGGATGAGCCCCGAGACTAAGGCCAAGGCGCTGGAGAAGATCCGGCAATTCACGCCCAAAATCGGCTATCCCGATCATTGGCGCGACTATTCCGCCTATGACGTCAAGCGTGACGATCTCATCGGCGACATGCAGCGCGCGGCTCTGTTCGAGTGGAACCGCGATGTCGAGCGCATCAACAAGCCGGTGGACAAGACCGAATGGGGCATGACGCCGCCCACCATCAACGCCTATTACCAAGCCTCCTTCAACGAGATCGTGTTTCCGGCCGCGATCCTGCAGCCGCCTTTCTTCGATCCCAATGCCGACGATGCGGTCAATTACGGCGCCATTGGCGCGGTGATCGGACATGAGATCAGCCATGGCTTCGACGATCAGGGCAGCAAATATGACGGCAAGGGCGTCTTCCAGGATTGGTGGACCAGGGAAGACCGCGAGAAATTCGACGCCAAGACCAAAGCGATCATCGAACAATATGATGCCTTCGAGCCGCTGCCGGGCCTGCATGTGATCGGGGCGAATACGGTGGGCGAGAACATCGCCGACAATGCCGGCATCGCCATCGCGCTCAAGGCCTATCACATCTCCTTGAACGGCAAGCCGGCGCCCAAGATCGGCGGCCTGACCGGCGATCAGCGCTTCTATCTCTCGTTCGGTCAGGTGTGGCGCGCCAAGCAGCGCGAGTCCTCTATCCGCACCCAGACCCTGTCGGACCCGCACGCGCCCAACGAATTCCGGGTGATCGGCCCCACCCGCAATCAGGATGAATGGTACAGCGCCTTCGATGTGAAGGCAGGCGACAAATATTATGTGCCGCCGGCAGATCGTGTTCACCTATGGTGAACACGATCCTCTATCCATTGTCGCGCGATCTGCGCACCGCGAGCCGTTTGAATTTTCACAAGGCGCGTCTGGCTTGATCGCACTCCGGGGGCGTTCACCTGTGGTGAACCCGCATCGGACTATAGCTGACTGAGGATTTCATAAGAGCGCAGGCGCTTGGCGTGGTCGAAGATCTGACCCGTCACCATCAGCTCATCCGGCTTGTGCTCGGCGATGAAGGCTTCGATGCCGGCCTTGACGGTTGCGGGCGAGCCCACCTGGGCCAGCGACAGCACGCTCTTCAGCATCGCGGCGATGCGCGGGTCGGCGAAATAGGGGGAGACATCGTTGACCGGCGGCGGCAATTGCCCGGGATTGCCGGCGCGTAAGTTTACGAAGGCCTGTTGCAGGGAGGTGAACAGGAATTTCGCTTCCTCGTCGCTGTCCGCCGCCACCACATTCAGTCCCAGCATCGCATAAGGCTTGTCGAGAAATTGCGACGGCCGGAACTGGACGCGGTAGAGCTGAAGCGCCTGGACCATATCCGCCGGCGCGAAATGGGATGCGAAAGCGTAAGGCAAGCCAAGGGCTGCCGCCAATTGCGCGCCATAAAGGCTCGAGCCCAGCATCCAAACCGGTACCTTGCTGCCCTGGCCGGGAAAAGCGCGCACCGGCTGGCCCGGCACGGGATCGCCCATATAGGCGATCAATTCCAGCACATCCTGGGGGAAATTCTCGATGTCGCCTTGCAGCGTGCGGCGCAAGGCCAACGCGGTGCGCGGATCGGTGCCGGGCGCGCGACCCACGCCGAGATCTATGCGGCCGGGAAAAAGCGCGGCCAAGGTGCCGAACTGCTCCGCGATCACCAGGGGCGCATGGTTGGGCAACATGATTCCGCCGGCGCCCACGCGGATCGTCTTGGTGCCGCCGGCGATATGGGCGATCACCACGCTGGTGGCGGCGCTGGCGATGCCAGGCATGTTGTGATGCTCGGCCACCCAATAGCGATTAAAGCCCCAGGCTTCGGTGTGCCGCGCCAGGTCCAGGCTGTTTTTCAAGGCCAGCGACGCATCGCCGCCCTGGATGATGGGGGAGAGATCCAGAACCGAAAGGGGAACGGAAACCACGGGCCGACTCGCGATGAGTTTGCGGCTTGGAGGTTGGGTTTCCCACCCGCCCCGTCAAGAGGCCGTCAGGCGAGGGCCGGCTGGGAACGACGGTGCCGCCGGCGGCCGATGGTTTTCATTACGCCATATTGGAAAAAGAACAACGCGAACTTGCTGGCGGTGCCCCAGATCGAAATAACGATTCCCCATTGCGTCACGCCGAGGCTCAAGGCCAGGACGAGATTGAGCGCCGCCGAGAAGAACATCAGGCCGGCCCAGACATAACCGAAAGTGACGACCAGATCCGGCATCCTCTCAAGCACGATGGGTGGCATATAGTTGTTCATCCAGCCGCGCTTGAGCATAGGGATACCCACCAGAAGATAGATGACGCTGGGCTTGGCCATCACGAATTGGGGATTGTTGGTCACGATGGCAGCGCTGCCGGAGGCCAGTACCACCACCGCGCTGATCCATTGCAGCGCGTCCACCGGCTTCTTCCGCAACAGATTCCAGCCGATCTGGCTGGCCGCCAACGCCAGGCCTAAGCCGACCGCCAACCTGGTGTTGTGCGTGAGCGCATAAACGCAAAAGAAGAGGATGGTGGAGGCCAGGTCCATGAAGAGGAACCCGGCAGCGGACAAAAGCGATTTCATGCCGTCACCGCACGATAGGCTTTGGGTTCGTTGATGGCGAAGCGCCGGCGCAACTCCAGAATCTGCTCTGGCAGAAGCGTTTCCCAATCCATGGTGGGAAACCAGCAGCGTGCCTCATGGCCATGACGCCAGGCTTCCAGCACGGCGCGACGCACCTTCCAGGATTTGATCTTGAGAAATCCCATCAGCACGATCAGCCCCATGCCGAGATTGCCGGTGTGGGAGAAAGTGAAAGCCAGAAGACAAAGCTCGCCCAGAGGGTCGCGGCCATAACCGGTGAGGGTGTGGGTGAGGTCGTGCATGTCGCGCATGCGCTCACGGAACAAGCGGACATCAGCACCGACGATTTCCTCTTCCCAGATCTGGGAAGGCGCCACCAACCCGTCCGGCGAAAGATTTTCTTCCGCCATGAAACGCTGATAGGTGCGGCCCAGGCTGCCTTCGGGCAGCGCCGCCAACGCGTCAGTGTCCGACAAGGTCGCGAACAGGCTTCTGCGCTGGTCCAGAATCTGTGCACCCATCCGGCTGGCGCGGAAACGGTCGAACAGGCGGATGCCGGAACGGCCGCGCATGGCGCGCAGAATGGTGAAGACTTCCTCGGTGGCGTCGGGGTCCGCCATCAGGCGGCGGACGGCCTTGACGGCTTCGAGCGGGCGGAGCCGAGTGTCGATGGCGGATTGTGCAAACATGGCCGTGTCCTTGTGCTGACCCGGGCAACATGATTATTATCTACAATACTGTCAATAGTGAGGAACGTCTTTTTGAACGCCCAAAATTCTTCAAATAAAAACAAGCGCATAAGACGCACCCCGGAAGAGGCGCGGCGCCTGATTCTGAACGCGGCAGAGGCTGATATGGCGGCCGGCGGACCGGCGGGATTGCGCCTGGAAGCCGTGGCCAAGGCCGCCGGTGTCTCTCATCCCACCATCCTGCATCATTTCGGCAGCCGCGAAGGGCTGATCCACGCTCTTAACCGCGAGACGGTCGAACATTTGAAGAGCGTTCTTTTAGGCGTGTTGAATGCTCAGCCGAATTCCAGCGACGATGCCATCACCGCGACTTTCGCCGCCTATCGCGAGGGGTTGGCGCAACGCATGATCTGGCTGTTTCAAGGTGGCCAGCCCATGGCTCCCCAAGGGCTTCCGGTTTTCGACGAAATGGTGGAGGCGCTTCACGCCTTCAGACTGAGCTGGGCGAGTCCCAATGCAAGCTTCGATATCGAAGATACGCGCGCCATCGTGCATCTGACGACCATCGCGGCTTTCGGCGATGCCATTCTGGGCCCACGGCTGAGGCGCGCGTCGGATGCGGAGGAAGAAGTTCGTCAGCGCCAGCGCTTCGAACAATGGTTCGGCGAAATGTTGAACGTTTACTTCCGCGACAAGAGCTGAAGGCGGATCAGGATTTGGCCGACGGCCGGGGCAGGTCTGCCGCGTCGTTGCGCGCGAACAGATAGACGGTCAAATTCACGCAGAGCAGGAACAAGACTGCGATGAAGGGCCCGAAGGTCCAGTGACGGCTGTAGCTCCAGATGGGCGCCACGGCGACCAGCAGGACAGCGAGTGCGAAAATGAAGTTGCGATGCATGACGTCCTCAATCGAGGGCGAGGTCACTCCGGCGCCGTCTGCAAGTCCACCGGATTCGGCGGTTAACCCTACCGCGAGCGTGTGACGGTTCGGTTTTGCGGCACAAGACCGCGTGTTCTCGCAACGCGCATGCGCGAGCCACTGCCTAAAAAAGCGCCAGAAAATGTAAGATTGTTTGCGACAAATTCCGGGGGCCGGCCACGGTTCCCAGGCCCTGCCAAGCTTGAAGCCCAAAGACCACCCCTATAGCCTTCGCGGCAGATTTCGCCTGCTTCGCCGAGCAGGATTCTTCCTGCTCGCTGCTTTCGCGTCCACGCAACTCATCAGGAGAGGGAATACCAGCGATGACAATGATGCTTCGAGAAGAGGTCAAAGACGATCTGCTCAGTCGCGGATTTTCGCGCCGCCAGCTGATGCGGGCGGCGATGGCATTGAGCGGCGGCGCCGCCACGCTGACCATGATGAGTCCGGAAATGGCCTTCGCGCAGGAAGACCGCGAAGCCGGCATGAAGGTGCGCATCGGCCAGAACGAATGCTGGACCGGCCCGATGCCGGTCGGTCTTGCCGCCTTGACGAAGACAGCGCCCACCGGCAACCGCTATTCGCCCAACAATGAGCGCGGCAAACTCATCAAGGCGATCTCCGAGATCGAGAATGTCCCCGAAGATCACATCCTGCCATGGCCGGGTTCGAACGAAGCGCTGGTCCGTTCGATTTTCGCCTTTTGCTCGCCCACCAAATCCCTGGTCCAGGCCGATCCCAGTTATGAAACATGCGGCCGCGCCGCCAAATTCCTCAATGTGCCGATCAAGAATGTGCCATTGACGGGAGATTATGCCCATGACGTGAAGGCGATGTCGGCGGCCGACGCCAATGCGGGCGTTTTCTATGTCGTCAATCCCAACAATCCTACCGGCACCATGACGCCCACCGCCCAGATCGAATGGCTGGTGGACAATAAGCCCGCCGGCTCGATCGTGGTGATCGACGAGGCCTATATCCATTTCTCCCGCGACTATCCCAACAACACCACCAGCCACCTGGCGGCGGCAGGCAAGGACGTGCTGATCAACCGCACCTTCTCGAAGATCTTCGGCATGGCGGGCCTCAGGGTCGGCTATGTGATGGGCCGCCCGGATCTTCTGGCCAAGCTCAGGCTGTATGATGGCGGCTATTTGTCGAACATGCTGCCGGTGCCGTCGGTGGCCTGCGCCACGGCCAGTCTCGGCGACAAGGCCACAATGATGCAGCGGGTCAAGACATTGAACGAGAACCGCGCCATGACGGTGGAATTCCTCACCAAGCGTGGCTTGAAAACGATCGGTCCCAGCGAAGCCAACATGGTCATGGTCGATTGGAAGACCAAGGCCGCGAAGGATATGCAGGCGGCGTTCCGCGCCCAGGGCGTGGAGATTGGTCGCGCCTGGCCGGTCTGGCCGACGGTGTCGCGTATCTCCATCGGATCGAAAGAGGACATGCAAGGCTTCTTTGCCGCCTTCAGCAAGGTCGTGTCCGCCTAAAACCGGACGATAAAAGAACGATAAGCCCTCCTTTACCGGAGGGCTTATTTTTTGCGCCAGACGCTGGCGAGCCAGGGCTGCTGCTCGCGTGGCAGGCCCGTGGGGCGGTAGTAATGCTCGACCTCTTCAAAGCCGGCCCCGGTGAGGAAACTCCGCCACTGATCGAGATCGTGATAGGCGCAGTAGCGGCCGTTGAACCAACCCTCTTGGTTGTTGCCGCGCGGGTTGGAACTAAAAAATGCCCCGCCAGACCGGAGCGTGGCGTGGAATTGCGTGAGCAGGCGGGGAAGTTCGCGACTTGGAACATGAAAGAGCGTGGCGTTGGCGAAAAGCCCGTCGAAGCGGTCCACGGGCAGGTCCAGCGCCAAGAAATTCTGCCGCCAGACGTCGAAGCCCTCGGCTTCCGCCATAGCGGCGAATTCGGGGCAACCTTCCAGCCCGATGGCGCGGTGGCCGCGCGCCGCGAAGCTTTTCAAGTCGCGGCCGGGCCCGCAGCCTATGTCCAGAATGTCGAAGGGCGGCGTTCTTTGGATGGCCGATAACAAGGCATCGATGTTCTGGCTGACATCATGGTCGCGGGTCTGCTCGCGGAACGTCTCGGCACGGCGTGTGTAGTCGGCCAGAGTGCTGCGCGCGATTTCAGCCAAATCGTCGGTCATAAACTCATCCGCCATAGAAGACGCGCCGGCCATAAAGCATGGTCACATTGATGCGCCGGTTCTGATAGCCATCCTTGAAACGGATCGTGTCGGTTTCGTGGAAGAGGTCGGAATCGAATATCACCGCCCGGTTGGTACGATGCGGCACCGCGACGGGCTTGGCGCGCTTTTCCGCCAGGAAGGCGCGGATCGCCGCTTCGTCGGAATTGTAGCGGGCGAAATCCCAGTCCAGCGGAGCCTTCTTGTCCCACACGACCAACCCGCCGCTTTCCGGATCGCGATTGGCGTCATCGGGCGTGATCCAGAAATTCACATTCACGGCTGCCTGATCTGCATGCATGGGAATGCCGCTGAGGCTGCTGTCATATTTGAAACCCCAGGTGCGGCGAAGGCCGTGATTGCCGATCGCGGTGGGAAATATTTCGCGCAACTCGTCCGCGATTTGGGCCAGGAGCGGGCAGGCGAAGCCGGTTTCCGGCATGGCGCCCAGGTAACCGTTCTTGTAGGGCCAGCGCCAGATGGTTGAGCCCCAGCAGAAACGGCGCAGGCCTTCCAGCGCGTCTTGCGTCAGAAGATTGTCGATCACCACGATCTGGGGATCGCTCTCTCGCCAGCGCCGGGCAATTTCCTCCGCATTGGCGGGATTGACCGCAGGGCCCTTGATGCGCGCCCCGTCCTCCAGGTGGAAGCCGTCGTCATGGACGCCCATGCCGAGCAGATAGTCGCGCTGTTCGGCATCATGGCGACGCTTGTGCACCGGATCGGTCTCCAGTGTCACGGGTTTGCTGCTTAAGGCTACATCCGCATGCCGGCGATAGGTCGCCATGCCATCCGCCGTGCGCTGCATCTCGCAGAGAATGGCGCCCTTGCGCAGCAGCGTCTCTTCATTGTCCGGCTCCAGCGCCAAGGCCTCATCCGCCGCTGCCAGCGCGTCGGGGAAATTTTGCCCGACAAGGAAAAGGGCGGCGCGTTCCTGCCAGATTTTTACGGCATTGCCGCCTGGTGGAATATCCTTCAGCACCTCGATAGCGCTATGGGCGGTCGAACGCTGCTCGAGCACCGATGGATCTCCCGGCGCGAACGTCAGCGCCTGGTCCAGGCTTTCGACTGCCTCCGCGAAACGCTGCAGGGCCATCAGCGCGCTGCCGCGTCCCTGCCAGGCTTTGGCGTATTGCGGCGACAGTTTCAGCGCCTTGTCAAAACTCTCCACCGCCAGTGCGAACTGCCCCGTGGCATGCAGCGCCGTGCCGCGATTGAACCAGGTCGGCGCATGATCCGGCAGCAGCGCCAGCGCCCGGTCGTAGCTGTCCATCGAGTCCGTCACCCGGCCCAGCTGCTGCAGCGCCACGCCGCGATTGCTCCAGGCGCCGGCGGCGTTGGGCGCGCTCACCAGCGTGCAATCGAAATCGGCGACGGCCTCTTCGAGCCGGCCCAAATTGATCAGGACCAGAGCGCGATTGTAGAGCGCGTCGGCCGATCCGGGATTGAGCGCGAGGGCGCGTTCAAAGCTCGAAAGTGCGTCCCCGGGCGCGCCGATCATGGCTTTCAGCATGCCTTGGAGAACCAGGGCCTCGACGGCGTCGGGGGCAAACGCAAGCGCAGCTTCGACGGTTTCGAGGGCATCGCGAGGACGTTGCTGCTGATATTGCAGCAATGCCAGCCGATATTGCAGCTGGAAATTGGGCGGAGATTGCGCCATCACCTGGCGGTACAAGGCCTCCGCTTCCGCCAACCGGCCTTCCCGATGCAACGCCACCGCCTGGTTGAGAAGCGACTGCAAAGTCATGACCGCACGCTAGCCTAGCGTCCCGGGCAAAACAAAATCATTTCAGCCCTTGATCGCGGCCAAAGGCATCGCCAACTCGACAGGGTGTACCGCGGAGAGCAGTCATGAGCGAAAAACCCGTCAAAATTCCCGGGCCGGACCATCCTATCACCATCGCGCCACATCAGGGCCGCGTCATCGTCCGGCTGGGCGGGAAAGTGATCGCGGACACAAAAAGAGCATTGGCATTGAAGGAGGCATCCTATCCCGTCGCGCTGTATATCCCGCGCGAGGATGCCGACATGGCGCAGCTTTCCCCCACCAGCCACACGACCTATTGCCCGTACAAAGGCGATTGCAGCTATTTCAGCATTCCGGCGGGGGAGATGCGTTCAGTGAACGCGGTGTGGAGCTATGAAAAGCCCTATCCCGCCGTGGCGGCGATCAAGGATCACCTCGCCTTTTATCCCGACCGCGTCGATCAGATCGAAAGTTAGTTTTTTTTGCCCCCTCTGCCCTACGCAACCTTGAGAGGTTGCTATGGGCATGACCAAGCTTCAACAAGGGCTGGCACGCCCTGGTACAGGCCCGCCTACCGGCCGCTCGCCCAAACTCGCGGCGTTCGTCGCTCGAAAAGGTCCGCTGGACCTTTTCGTTCGCCTACAGCGAACCGCTCTTCACCCCCTCGCGTGCGTAGCACGCTTGAGGGGAGGTGCCCGTAGCAGCGCTTATTGCGCGCGGGCGTAAGCCGGCGCGCAAAAGTAAGTTGCGCAGGGCGGAAGGGGTATCGGTAAAGTCGCTAAAGATCCTGATAGCGGGTCTTCGACCCGGCGTGGTTTCTCGCTCACGACACTTGTGAAGGAGAAACCTGTGATCGAGAAAAGTTGTGCCGCCTGTGATTGCGAGTTGGATGGAACCGCCATCAAGGTCACCATTGGCGGCCATGTCGTCGAAGTCTGCTGCGAGGAATGTGCGGACAAGCTGCGCGAAGCTAGCGCCGCTGCCAAGGCGAAAGATTGAGCCATGACATCCAAACCAATACACAAGACCATCGAGACGCCGTCCGCCCGTGTCGGCTATGCCGAGCAGGGGGAGGGTCCCGTCGCTCTTTTTGTGCATGGCGTGCTGTTGAACGGGCATTTGTGGCGCCATCAATTGGCGGGTCTATCGGATATCAGGCGCTGCATCGCTCCCGATCTTCTGGCTCATGGAGCGACCGAAGTTGCGCAGGGCGGCGATGTTTCCGTCACCGCCAACGCACGCATGTTGAAGGAGTTTCTGGACGGACTCGGCATCGACCAGGTGGACCTAGTGGGCAATGATAGCGGCGGCGGTATCGCGCAGATCTTTGCGGCCAATTGGCCCGAGCGGGTGCGAAGCCTCACGCTGACCGATTGCGACACCCACGACAATTGGCCGCCGGAAGCCTTCAAGCCGTTCCTGGCCATGGCGGCGGCGGGCGGGCTGCGCGACACTTTGAACGCCATGCTGGCGGATAAGAGCATCTATCGCTCGCAAGGCGCGCTGGGGCCGGCCTATGAAGATGCCGCGACCGTCACGGATGCCGATATCGAGACCTATCTGCGGCCGCTGGTCAAAAGCGAATCTCGGCTGAGGGATTTTGAGCGTTTTCTGGCTGCATTCGACAACAAGCACACGCTGGCGATCGAGGAGCGGCTCAAACGGTTGACCGCACCCACCCTGATCATGTGGGGCACCGATGATGTCTATTTCGACGTGAAGTGGGCGCGTTGGCTGGCGGCCGCCATTCCAGGCACCAAGCGAAAGGTGGAATTGACAGGCGCGCGTATTTTCTTCCCCGAGGAACGGTGGCAGGACTTCAATCGCGAGCTGCGTGGCCATTGGGGCGGTCGCTAGTATTTTGCGGAGGAACTTCGTTCGTGCTGCGGATTTTCTTGGAACGGCTGCAAAGCCCGATCGGTGAAATGATTGTCGGCGTGGACGAGGCGAGTGCTTTGCGCATCCTGGACTTCACGGACTATGAAGCCCGGATGCGGAAATTGCTGGATCGCCAATATGGCAAGGGCAAGGTCGTGCTGGCACAGGCGCGCAAAGCGTCGGAGGCCGGGCGCGTCCTTGCCCGTTATTTCAAAGGCGATCTGGACGCGATCAAAGGCATCAAGACGGCGAATAGCGGCACGGATTTCCAGCGCAAGGTATGGAAAGCCTTGCGCGCCATTCCCGCCGGGCGCACCACCAGCTATGGCGCGCTCGCCGCAAGCCTGAGCTTACCGCAAGCGGCCCGCGCCGTGGGCCTTGCCAATGGCGCCAACCCCATCGCCATCGTGGTGCCTTGTCATCGCGTGGTGGGAAGCGATGGCAGTCTCACCGGCTATGGCGGCGGCATACACCGCAAAGAGTGGCTTTTGGCGCACGAGGCTGCGCGCTAGCTGTCCCAAATCGGAACGCCTTCCCTCCGTCTGCGCCGGCCTCAATGGCATGGAATATGAAGCTTCTCCGGCAGGAGCGTTCACGCCCTTTCTGGGCGGAAGGAGCATGCCATGCCGATGAGAACCTTGAATTTGCTGACATCCGCGCTGGTGAGCGCGGCCATCATTGCCAGCCCGCTTGCCGCCCAGGCCGGTGGCGTGTCCCATCCGGGCACATATGGCGGCATCTCCAAGCCGGCGCCGGTTTCCACCTGCGGACCCGGGCCCAGCCACCCTTCCCGGCCGGTCACCATCAACAACAATATCAATGTCTATAAGCGCACCACCATCGACAACAACATTAATGTCTACAAGCCGGTGACCATCAACAAGACGATCGACAATTCGAAGAATGTCGACATCACCAACAATATCGACAATTCGAAGAACATCGATATCACCAAGAATATCGACAATTCCAAGACGATCGATAATTCCAAGAATATCAGCATCAACAAAAGCATCGTGATCAACAAGAACAACAACAATAATATCTCGGTGAGCGCGGAAGCCTCCGCCAGCGCGGTCGCCAATGCGGCCGCCTTCGGCGCCGGTGTTGGTGCGGCCGCTGTTGTGGTAGGCGGCGGCGGCTTTGCGCCGGAAGCACCTCAGGCCTTTATCGGTGGCGAACTTGGCACCCTGTCCGTGGCCGCCGCGCCCCAGCAATGCACCATCGAGGAAGCCACCATCGTCAAATCCATTCATGCGGTTTGCGTCACCATCGATCAGCACGAATTCCCCGCCTCCCATATGACGGGCGATACCTGGATCAGCGCCAGCTATGAAGGCGAGGTGGCGCGTTGCATTCCCGGCGCGCATCTGAAGATCAATATCGGCAAGGTGGTGCAATCGAACCAAGGTCTGGCGGCGGGCATCTCCAAAGGCGAGATGCTGGAATGCGGGCCGCACGAAGCCTTGCGTCACTTTAAAGACGGCATGCTGAAATGCGCGCCGGCTGTTGCCGTGCCCGACTGCACCGAGCGCACCAACTTACGCAAATATGGCAGCGCCGATATGTTCTTCTCCTACCGGGCGCAAGTCTGCCTGGAGACGCATGAAGAATATTCGGACCGGATGGCATCCGTCGGCCGTTAACCCCGGCCTTAAAGGTCTTGCGGAAAATCTCCGATCCGGATCAATTGGGGCCGCTTACGGGGTTTTCCTTGCGCATTCTCTATCATCACCGCACGGCCGCGCTGGACGGCATGAGCGTTCATATCGAACGTCTGGTGTCGGCTTTGCGCGCGCGCGGCCATGACGTGCGCGTGGTGGGCCCCACAGCCACTGAATCCAAAGCCGGCGGCAGTGGTGGTCTGGAAAAGCTTTCCGATTTTCTGCGCGCGGTTCTCCCGGCCGCCGCATTTGAGTTTCTGGAATTGGCTTACAACATCCCCGCCTATCGCCGGTTGAAGCGGGAAGCGGAATCCTTCAAGCCCGACATTCTTTACGAGCGCAACAATCTCTATCTCCTGGCCGGGTTGTGGCTGAAACGCAAATTGGGCCTGCCCATGATCCTGGAGATCAACGCGCCTTTGTTCGAAGAGCGCGCCCGCTTCGGCAAGCTCAAACTCAAGGGCATCGCGCGACGGGCCGAGCGGTCGCTTTGGATGGACGCCGATGTGGCGCTGCCGGTGACGAAAGTGTTGGCGGATATGGTGGCGAAGATCCGTGGGGACCGCGCCATGACAGTGATCCACAATGGCGCCGATCTCGACGACGTGCCGCCGCCAGGAACCGACATGCGCGCGCGCCTGGGTCTTCAAAACAAGATCGTGCTGGGTTTTGTCGGCTTTGTGCGGCCCTGGCATGGCTTGGAGTGGGCAATCCATGCGCTGCCGCGGTTGAACGCAGATGTTCATCTTCTGGTCGTGGGCGACGGCCCGGCGCAGGGGGATCTGGAAAAAGAAGCTGAAACGCTCGGCGTCAGGCCTCGCGTACATTTCGTCGGCCGCGTGCCGCATGACGATATCGCGGCTTATGTGCAGAGTTTCGACGTCGCGTTGCAGACCAAAGCGGTGGCCTATGCCTCGCCGCTCAAGATGTTCGAATATATGGCGCTTGGGCGCGCTATCGTTGCGCCCGACCAGCCCAATCTGCGCGAGATTCTCAAAGCCGATAGCGACGCGCTTCTGTTCGATCCCGGCGACGAATCCTCATTCTTCTCGGCGCTGGAACGGCTGAGTGGGGATGCGGGTCTGCGTGAGCGGTTGGGAAAGGCCGCGCGCCGCTCGGTGGAGGATACGCCTTTCACCTGGGCGGAAAATGCGCGACAGGTGGAAAGCCTGGCGCACGGTCTTTTGGCAAAAAAAGCCCACGCCTAGGCGCGGTTTCTCGACTGTTAACCATGAGAAACAAGGCTTTCCGCCGCCTGTCAAAAGCGGCTTGCCTGGGGCGTCCGCATTTACCTAATCTTCATTAGTCTTAACGGCGCGTGCTACGGGTTCCGCGCGCTTTTTCTCATTTTCATTCGCATTCGGTTGTGCGGCGAAGGCCGATGACGAGTGGGTTTGGCGTGGCTTTTCTTGCGACCGGCCCGATGGAAATGCTGGGGTGGAAGATCTTGCGAACGGTAAGAAGATGGGATGGAGCAGCGATATCCATTCTGTTCCTGATCGTGTTTGGGCTGGCCGCGCCTGCGTGGTCGGCGTTGCCGGCTGGGCCGCATGAGAGCGAAAAGCCGCCTAAGGAGCAGCCCGCCATTCAATTGACCCGCGTTCAGCTCGGTTCCTGGCGCACTGCCATCGAGGCGGCGAAGGGTTGGAACCGCATCCAGAAGCGGGCGGGGGGCGCGATGGACGGGCTTTCGCCGCGCGTGGTTCCCGCTTCTTTGCCGGGTCGTGGCATCTTCTACCGCTTGTGGGTCGGTCCGGTGCTGAAGGCTAGCGCCAGCGATTTCTGCGCTCGGCTGCAAGCACGCCGCATCGATTGCGTTCTCGCGCCGCGCGATGCACCTGTCGCCGCGCCCGGTACTGACCTGTACCAAGCCAGCGAGAAACCATAACGATCCTGTTAACTGTCACTTTTCTGCTAACCATGCTTCGCCGAGAACTGCGACAAACTTCAGGAAATATTATAGTCTGTAAGTTGTAATTCCGGGCCAGTCACGCTGCTGGTTCGCCGGTTGGGCTTACGAGCAAGGATACACTTGTCGCGACGTGCGTTTGCCGCAGGGCCTGCTGGCTTTGGCGCCGCGACTTGGTACAGGGCTTGCTTGGGAAGTGGCCGAATTGGACGGAATTGAGGGGGGGTTCACATGCATCGTGCTCTGCTGTCGATCGCAGGCTTATTCCTGCTTCTGATGCCGGTTGCGGCCCACGCTCAGGCGACAAACGCCACACCTCCTCCGATCCCCATGATGGACCCGGTTGTTGCGGCCAATTACCAGATAGGGCCGGGCGACGAATTGCAGATTTTCGTCTGGAAAAACCCGGACTTGTCCGTGAGCGTGCCGGTTCGCCCCGACGGCAAGATTTCCGTGCCGCTGGTTGCCGACATGCAGGCCCAGGGCAAGACGCCGACCCAGCTTGCCAGCGATCTGCATGCCGCGCTGGCCAAATACATCCAGGAACCCGTGGTCAGCGTCATGGTGAAGACCATTTCCGCGCCGGGTAGCTCTGCTTCGATCCGGGTCATCGGCGCCGCGGCCACGCCCAAATCCGTCCCATACCGGGCCGGCCTGACGGTGCTTGATGTCATCATCGATGTGGGCGGGCTTACGACTTTCGCCGCCGGCAATGACGCCCAGCTCATCCGCAACCAGAACGGCACCAGCCGCAGCATTCCGCTGCATCTGCGCGACCTGATGAAGGGCGGCGACATGAAGGCGAACATGCAACTGATGCCGGGCGACGTTATCAGCATCCCGGAACGCGGATTCTAAAAAGATAAACCCCGCCCCGAGGGGCGAATTCAACGAGACGAAAAGAACAGAGAAATGGTCGGCACGGTCCTCAGTCTGCTTTATGACGAATTGGTGCGCATCTGGTGCTATCGCTGGACGGCGATCATCACGGGCACGATCCTTTTCCTTTTGGGTTCCGCTTATGTGATGCAGAAGCCCAATGTCTATGACTCCTGGGCCCAGATCTACATCAGCAAGCAGACGCCCTTGGCCCAAGCCGCCTCCAACGTCTCGCTGGTGGGGGCAGAATATGGCAACGCCTATGTCGTACAGAAGACGATCCTGAACGATCAGAATCTGCGCAAGGTGGCCGAGCAGCTCGATCCGGCGCTCAATCGCTTGACCCCCGGCCAGCAGCAATCCGCCATCACCACGCTGAGAAACCGCATCGAGCTCGACACCGATCAGGGCGATGGCTTCGTCGAATTCCATTACAAGGCCGCTGACCCCCTGCGCGCCCGCCGCGTGGTGCAGCTCCTGGTGAATTTGTTCTTGGACGCCAATGACGACCGCGCCCAGCGCGATCTCAGCCAAGCCGATCTGTTCCTGGACGCGCAGATCGCCGTCTATCAGCGCAAGCTTTCTGAATCGCAGCAGAAGCTGAACGAATTTCATCAGCGCTACGGCCAGGCCGCGCCCGCCATCGACAGCGCCGAGGAGGCCGAAGCCGTGGCCGATGTCGCCGCCGCGCGCGCCACGCTCAGTTCCGCTCTGAACCGCGACGGTGCGGGACCCGTGCAGCAGGACCAGATCGCGGCGCTGGAAGCCAAGATCGCGCAGCTCCGCCTGCAATATACCGATCAATATCCGGACGTGATCGCGGCCAAGCAGCAGCTCGCCATGCTGAAGCAGGCGCAGCCGCAGGCGAAGGTGGGTGAAAGCCCGTCCGTCATCACCGCCCGCGCCGAGCTTGCCAATGCGCAGGCCCGGCTGCGCAAGTCGCGTTTCAGGCCCGAGCTGCCGCCCCAGATCGCGGCCCAGGAAGCCGAACTGAAGCGCACCGACGACATCCTGCGCAGTTCCTACCAGGAGCTTCTGTCGCGCCGCGAGGCCGCCAAGATGTCGCTCGCCGTGTTCGGCGCCAACAACAAGGCGAAGTACCAGATCACCAACCCACCCACGCTGCCCGCTTTCCCGATCGGCCCCAACCGCCCGCTCTTTTTGATCGGCGTGGTGCTGGCGGCCATCGCGGGCGGCATCGGCGCGGCGTATCTGCGCGGCGCCATTACCGGCGTGTTCGTGGCGCCTCGCGAACTCGAGGAAGCGTTCCAGCTGCCAGTGATCGGAACGATTTCGTGGGAAGAGACCTGGCACACCGGCGCCGCGGCCGAGAACCCGCGTCATGCCGCCATCTTTGTCGCCTTCGGCGCTGTTTTGCTGGTCGCGACAGTCTTGGTGCTCTTCTCCATGTCGCCGGAGCTGCAGGCGCTCTATCGCACTTATTCGACAAGTCTGTTGCACCAATTTGTGAGATAAAGGGCGGCACACCGCGATGAATGAGATGAAAAAAGTTCCATTTACGGGCCGCGCCTTCCCTGCCGACATCACCCCCGTGGATGCCAGCATCGTCACGCCGGGAGAGACGCAGATCATCATGCCGGCCAATAGCCTTGCCGATCTGGAGAACCGCCAGGACCGTGGCGGCGTGGTCAAGCGGGTCGGTTCTGTCGCCACGCCGCATTTTGACGAGTCGCGCACGCGCGAGGATTTCCGCGTCGTCAAACGGCACATCTTGTCGCGCATCGACCATGAGCGGGGCGAGAAGGACAAGGATCCGCGCACCATCCTGGTGACCAGCGCGTCCCCTCAGGAAGGCAAGACCACCGTCGTGCTGGGCCTGGCCATGAGCTTCATCTTCGAACGTGATTACAGCGTGATCCTGATCGACGCGGACATGCGCTCGCCGGAATTGTCGCGCCGCATGGGCCTGGCTGGCGAGTTGGGTCTGCTCGACTATCTGGAGAATGACGAGATCGGGATCGAGGACATCGTCTACCCCACCAGCGTCAAAGGCGTTTACGCCGTCCCCTCCGGACTTCCGCGTATCACCGCGCCGGAGCTGATCGCCAGCGAGCGGATGACCCAGCTGCTCAAGACCTTCCACGATGGTTCCGCCAAAAGGATTGTGATCATCGATTCGGGTTCCGTGCTGGCCTGCAGCGAGACCATCTCGCTCGCCGGCTATGCCGGTCAGCTCCTGTTTGTTGCCGCCAAGGGACAGACAAGGCGGAAAGACATTGACGAAGGCCTGGGCATCCTCCACCGCCAGGCTGGGCCGATTGACGAGTCCCGTGTTGCTATGGTCTTCAATAAGACCGATCATTCACGGTCGCCGGTCCGGTATTCAAGGAATTCGTGACTCGGCGTCACTTTTCTGACGCGAGGGGATATGCAGTTTCGGGGGGTATCTAGGACCGGGCGTGCCGGCGGGGTTGGTTGTGCTCTTTTGCTCGCCCTGGGTGTGCCTTATTCCGCCTCCGCCCAAGTCTTTGTCGGCGGCAATGCTTCCAGCATGCTGAATTCCGGCGCCTTCGCGACCACGGGCGAAGTCGACACAAGGGATCTCGCCGTGATCCCGATGGTGGGGCTGCAGGAAGCCTTCACGGACAATGCGCTGCTGACTCAGAACAACAAGGAATATGACTTCATCACCCGGCCTATGGTGGGCGCGGAAGTGCGCTCTCAAGGCGGCCCGCTGGTGGGCAATGTGAGCGCCCATGCATTCTACGATATTTATGCCCGCGAAGGCGATTTGAGCGGATTTGCCGCCGACGCGCAGGGCATCGCGACCTACACCCTGGTTCCAGCCTTCCTGACCATCGATGCCAACGGCTTTCTGACCAACACCTATGTCACCAGTTTCGGTGTTGCGGCCCAAGACCGCGTCGGGTTGGCCAATCGCGTCCAGGTTGCCGATTATTCCATCGGACCGCACGTGACGACGACGGTGGGCGATTTTGCGGATCTCAATGCCATCGGGCGATTCTCGCAGGTCTTTTTCGATAATCCCAACAACGGCACGGCCCTGATACCGGCGGATTCCACCATCGAGCAGGGAATCGCGACGCTGGATACCGCCAACCGCTTTGCCGGATTCCAATTCGTCACCGCGGCGCAGTATGTCCGTGACGACCACAATTTCGAGAGCTACGGCGCTACGCAATCCGCATTCGTCAACATCATGGACGACCTTCGGGTCATTGCGCGCGGCGGTTATGATGCCGCCACCGATCCCGGCATCGTCGATATTCATGCTGCGATGTGGAGCGCGGGTCTCGAATATACCATCAATCCGCAGTCCAAGATTTCGGTGGAGCGCGGCGAGCGCTTCGATCATGTCGCTTGGACCGCGGACTTGCATTTGCAATTGTCCGACAGAATTTACGTCGATGGCCATTACAATGAGATGCTGCAGCCCGATCAGCTTCAGATAAACAGCAGCTTCACCAATTTTGTGACGGATGCGACTGTGCTTCCCGCGCCGCTGGTCCAGAACACTTTTGGCATCACCAATGATTTGAACGGCCAGGTTTCGCTGAACAAATTCGCGAACCTGAATATCGCTTATGACTGGGAAGGCGACCGGATCACTTTCGGAGCGAACTGGAACGACCAGTTGTTCCTTGCGAGTAATTTGCGCGGCCAGTCCATCGCGGCGACCGCCGCTTACGACCGCAGGATCGCCGCAGATCTGAGCGCCAATGTTGGCCTTGCCTATTGGCGTACGCTGGCAAGCCCTCTGTTTGCCCCCAGCGAGCTCTACAACGCCACGGCCAGCCTGCAATATGATGTGAATACGACCTTAAGGGTTTACGGCGGCTATACGTTCGAGCACCAATCTCAGCTCAACGCAGGTGGCATCAGCATCAGCGAGAATGTTATTTACGCCGCCGCGGCCAAACGCTTCTGATCGCTCTCATGGTGTCCGCGCCGGATCCTTCCGCCATCGTCAACGCCTTGTCGGTGGATGTGGAGGATTATTTCCAAGTTCAGGCGCTGGCCGATGCCTATGACCGGTCGCAGTGGGAGCATTGCGAATCCCGGGTGGAGCGCAACACAGACGCGCTGCTGGAGATTTTCGCGGGCGCCGGCGTGAAGGCCACCTTCTTCACCCTTGGCTGGATCGCCGAGCGCCATCCCCAACTGGTGCGTGCCATCGTGGCGGGCGGCCATGAGATCGCCAGCCACGGCTATTGCCACATCCGCGTGGATTCCCAGATGCCGGAGGACTTTCGCGCCGACATCAGGCGGACCAAGAAGATCCTGGAAGATATCGGCGGCGTGGCGGTCAAGGGTTATCGCGCCGCCACTTTCAGCATGGGTGACAGAACGCCCTGGGCGTGGGGCGTGCTGGAAGAAGAAGGCTATCGATACTCCTCCAGCATCTATCCGGTGAAGCGGGACAATTACGCCAATCCCAATGCGCCGCGGACCGTCTACCGCCCGGCCGGTGTGCGCGATTTGATCGAAGTGCCCATCGCCACGGTGCGGATCGGGTCCAAGAATTATCCGGCGGGTGGCGGCGGCTATTTCCGGTTTTTGCCGTACTGGGCTTCGCGCGCCGCGATCGCGCGCATCAATCGCCGCGACCAGGCGCCGGCTGTGTTCTATCTCCATCCCTGGGAAATCGATCCCGGTCAGCCGCGCGCCGAAGGCGTCTCCGCCAAGTCGCGCTTCCGGCACTATCTCAATCTGGCCAAGACCCAAGAGCGCCTCAGCCGGCTCACGCGCGATTTCCACTGGGGCCGCATGGACTCGATTTTTCTGGCAGGGTCCTCGACGCGGGCGCCGACCCTGACCCGCGATGCTGCTGCCTGACACAGACGCGGCTTCTGCCGAATGGGACGCTTTCGTCGCCTCCCGGCCTCAGTCCAATTTCTTTCAGCTCTCCGGCTGGCGCAAAGTCGTGCAACGCACCTTCGGCCATGACTGCCCGTATCTGATGACCCGCCGGAATGGCGCCATCGCCGGCGTGATGCCCCTGACCGAGATCAAAAGCCGGTTCTTCGGGCATTTCCTGATCAGCAACGGCTTCACCGTGGGCGGCGGTCCCTTGGCGGACGGGCCCGAAGCGCTCGCCGGGTTGGTGAGAGAAGCCGAGGAGCTGGGCCGCGCGCGCAAGGTCGCTTATGTCGAATTGCGCGATTGCGGCAAGGCTGGTCCCGGCTGGCAGCCGAAAGACGATCTCTATGCCGGCTTTGAGGGGCCGCTCGCGGCCAATGAAGCCGACAATCTGAAACAGATTCCCCGAAAGCAGCGCGCCGTGGTGCGCAAAGCGCTGGAGCAGGGGTTCACGGTTTCCATCGAACGCACCATCCGGCCCTTTTTCGATCTTTATGCCCGCACCTTGCGCGATCACGGCACGCCGATCCTGCCGCGCCGCTTTTACGAAAATCTGCTGACGGTGTTCGGCGATGGCTGTGAAATCCTCACCATCCGCAAAGACGGCGTCCCGATATCCAGCGTGATGAGTTTTTTCTATCGCGACAAGGTCTTGCCTTACTACACCGGCAGCCTGGTCGAGGCGCGCAAGAGCGGCGCCAACGACATGATGTACTGGGCCTTGATGCGCCGGGCGGTGGAGCGGGGCGCCACCATCTTCGATTTCGGCAGAAGCAAGGTCGGCACGGGTCCCTACAGCTTCAAGAGCAATTGGGGGTTCGAGCCGCGCCCCATCACCCATCAATATCTTCTGATCGGGCGTGATACGCTGCCCAATCTCAATCCCACCAATCCGCGCTATGCCAAGGTGATCGCGGCCTGGCAGAAACTGCCGATTGCCGTCGCCAACGCGATCTCACCCTTTATCAGTCGCGACCTGGCTTGAGCGGCCATGCAGCACGCGCGCAATAAGCTCGTCGAGCCTGTCCAGATGATGCGCCCAGCTGTGATGTTCGATCACGGCGGCGCGGGCCTTGGCGCCCAGGCTTTCAGGGGCGCGGCCTTCCAGCACCGTGATAACCTGATCCGCGAAATCGGCGGCGTCGCGCGCCACCAGCAGATCGATGCCGGGCCGCGCTGCGATTCCGTCCAGGGCTTCCGGTGTGGTCACCACCGGTCTCGCCATCGCCATACCTTCCAGCACTTTATTCTGAATGCCGCGCGCGATCTTGAGCGGCGCCACGATGGCTTCGGCTTGCTGCAGCCAGGGCCGCATGTCGGTGACAGAGCCCGTCACCGCGACACCATCGATCTTTGCCAGCGCCAGCACGGCAGGCGCGGGTTTGGCGCCCACGACATTGAGATGGGCATGCGCCACGCGGCGCCGCACCAGCGGCAGGACGTCGTTGGCGAACCAGCTCACCGCCTCGATATTGGGTTTGTAGTCCATGGTGCCGCTGAAGACGATGGCGCCGGGGTCAGCGGCGCCGAATGTTTCTTGCGGCCGAAAGAAATCCGTGTCGACGCCGTTGGGCACGACATGAAGGTTTGCGGCCCCAGGCACAAGCCCCGAGAAGATTTTGCGCTCGGTTTCGGACACGAAGATGCTGGCGGCGGAAGCGGCCGCGATTTCGGTCTCATAGCGGATCAGCCGGCGGAATTCCGCGCCATAAAGGGCACGCTTGGGGCCGCGGCTCGCCGCTTCATAGGCGCGCCATTTCTCCGCGTCGGCATCGACGAAATCCGTGATCAGCCGGGTTTTGCCTTTGAGGCGGCCCTGCACGAACTGGGCGGCGGCCGAGGAGAAGACAAAAACCAGATCGGGTTCGACTTCTCGCAACACATCATCGCACCAATGCATCAGGCCGGGATGGAAAAAGCGCCTCACGCTGAGGGGCGCGCCGCTGAGGGTCGCGCCGGCCAGATTGACGCCCGTTTGCCAAAGCCCGACATGGCCGAAATAGGCCCCGCGGAATTCCTTGGCTGCGGAGGCGAGATGCGCAAGATCGGCGGCATCATCGGCGGGGGCGCCCAGCCAGATATCGTGCCGCCCGGCCAGATGCTTCAGCTCGTGAAACGCGCGGATCTTGTCGCCCTTGTTGGGCGGGAACGGCACGCGATGTGCAAGAAACAGGATCTTCGCCACGACGTCCCCAAACCAGGCGGATTAACTTTTGTGGCATTAAAGGACAAAAGTAAATTATGTGCGGTCTGACGGGCCTGTTCGATTGCCGGGGCGAGCGCAATTTCGATCCCGCCCTGATCCAGGCGATGACGGATGCGGTGGCCCATCGCGGTCCCGACGGCGAAGGCGTGTTCAACGCGCCCGGCGTCGCCCTGGGGCACCGGCGGCTCGCCTTCATCGATCTGGCCGGAGGCATCCAGCCCATGGCCCTGGCCGACCGCTCACTCACCATTGTCTTCAATGGCGAGATCTACAATTTCCCCGATCTGATGGCGGAGCTGAAGGCGGCGGGCGCGCAGTTTCAGACCCGCAGCGACACCGAAGTGATCCTTCATGGCTGGCGGCATTGGGGCACGGGCCTGTTCGCGCGGCTGAGAGGCATGTTCGCCTTCGCGCTGTGGGACGCGCGAGAGCAATCGCTGATCCTGGTGCGCGACCGTTTCGGCAAGAAGCCCATGCATTATGCCGCGTTGCCGGACGGCAGCCTGGTGTTCGGCTCGGAGATCAAATCGCTGCTCAAGGTGCCGGGCTTGGACCGCCGTCTCGATCCCGAAGCAGTGGAGGATTTCTTCACCTACGGCTATGTGCCCGATCCCAAAACCATCTATGGGGCGATCCGAAAATTGCCGGCGGCCAGCGCCCTGATCGCACGCCGCGGCAAGCCTTTCGAGACGCTGCGTTACTGGAATCTGCTGGATGACTTCCCCGTCACGCATGCGGGGAAAGACGCCAAGGCGGAGATGGTCGAATTGCTGCGCCATTCCGTGAAGCTGCGCTTGATCTCCGATGTCGAAGTGGGCGCGCTGTTATCGGGGGGGGTGGATTCCAGCGCCGTGGTCTCGCAAATGGCGGGGCTGGAGGCGCAATCCATCAGCACCTTCTCCATCGGTTTCAAGGAGAAGGATTACGACGAGAGCCCTTACGCGGAGGCGGTTTCGACCCGCTATCACACGCGGCATCGCAGCCAGATCGTCGATCCCGCCGATTTCAGTCTTCTGCCCAGGCTGCCTTCGATCTATGACGAGCCGTTCGGCGACATCTCCGCGCTTCCGACTTTCGCGGTCTGCAAGCTGGCGCGGCAATCCGTGAAAGCGGCCTTGACCGGCGATGGCGGTGACGAAGTGCTGGCCGGCTATCGCCGCTATGCCTTCTTCGCCGCCCAGATGCGGGCGCGGGGCTTCATTCCGGATGCCGTGCGCCGGCCGCTTTTTTCCTTCCTGGCGGACATTTATCCGCATGGCGCATCGCTGCCGCGCTACCTGCGCGCCAAGACGACGTTCCGGGAATTGTCGCTTTCTCCGGCCGAAGCCTATCTGCGCATGGTCCAGGCTTTGCCCAACGAGATGCGAGCCGGATTTCTGTCGCCCGACTTCGCCAAGTCCCTGTCCGGCTATGACAGCGGCGATATCGTGCTGCGGCACTTCAATGTCGATGAGAAGCTGGATGTGCTGCAGCGGGCGCAATATGCCGACATTATGACGTATCTGCCGGGCGACATCCTGACCAAGGTCGATCGTGCCAGCATGGCCAATTCGCTGGAACTGCGCGCGCCGTTCCTGGATCAGGAATTGGCGCAATGGGCTTTCGCCTTGCCGGACGATCTGAAATTGCAGAAGGGGCGGGGTGGCAAAGCCATTTTGAAGCAGGGGATGGAGGATTTCCTTCCGGGCGATCTGCTCTATCGCCCCAAAAAAGGGTTCACCATTCCCGTTTCCGAATGGTTTCGCGGATCGCTCAGCGGCGATGTCCGGGCGCTGGCGGGGAATGGCCGGCTGCGGGACAGCGGCTATTTCAACTCCGACGCCATCTCCGCCATGGCGGAAGACCATATCGCGGGACGGCGCGATTTTTCCAAGCCGTTATGGCTTCTATGGGTGTTCGGAAGTTTCCTGGAGCATGCCGCCCAGGCGAGTTGAAGATTTCAACCGGGCGATCGTTCAGATCAGACGCGCCACGGCATCCAGTGCCGTCCATCCCACCGCTGCCAGTCCGGCCCAGATCAGCAGGCAGAGGCCGAAAGGAATGCGGCTGTCATTTTCCATCGGCATATCGTCGGATTCCAGGAAACGGCTTGCCAACCGCGACGCGGGAAAAGGAACAATATTGGTGTTCGCAGCGCGCTGACGCACGGGACCGCCCTTCCACAGGAAGCCAAAGACCTTTGGCCTGAGCGGGTTATGTAGCGCTTGCATGGGTTAACAATTTACTTATCGCTCAAGCGCTGGCAAGTGATTCGAAGTTCCCGCGCGCCGCCTCGGCGATGGCGGGATTGAAACGATCCGCAAATCCATGACGCGCTGCGGCCGCGAACAAGGCTTTGTTGGCGCGCGCGGTCTCTTCCCAGCTGAATTGTTCGGCATAGGCGCGCACGGCGCCGCGATCCGGCAAACGCGCACGCAACTGTTTGATTGCCTCAGCCAGCGCCGGCGCCGAACGTTGTTCGACCATCACACTCAAGGCGGGGTCGCGCAGGACTTCAGGCGTGCCGTTCACATTGGTTGCAACCACGGGTGTACCCGAGGCCATCGCCTCCAGCAGGACATTCGCCCAGCCTTCGCGCGACGACGCCAATACGAAGATGTCGGCGGCACGATAGGCTTCGCTGAGCGCATCATGCGCAATCTCACCCAGAAAGCGGACGCGTGCGGCGACGCCCTTCTCGGTGGCGATGCGTTCAAGCTCTGCGCGCATCGGGCCAGAACCGGCGATCAGCAATTGCGCGTCCGGCAGCTCGCCCAGTGCGGCGATGATCAGCTCATGGCCTTTGCGCGGGATCAGGCTTCCTACCGACAAAAGCGTAAAGCCGGAAAGGCCCAGCTTGGCGCGTGCGGCCGCGCGGTCGCCCGGCGAGAAACGTTGAAGATCGACGCCATTGCGCAAAGCGACGATGCGCGATGCCGGTTCGCCCAGTTCGACCAACCGCTCTTTCAGATCTTCGCAAACCGTGATGAGGGCGCTGGCCTTGCGCGCCGCCCATTGTATCTGCGCGCGCTCTGCCGGCGATTGCGGGATCAGCGTCAAGTCGGTGCCGCGGCCGGTGATCAGCAGCGGCAGGTTCAGCTCCTCCGCCAGCCGCGCCGCCGCCACGCCATCGGGATAGAAATAATGGGCGTCGATGAGGTCGAATTTCCTGTCTCCCATCTTCGCCAGCGCCCGCCGCGCCGCGCGATAGAGGAAATGGGGGGTCAGCCGGGCGCCAATCTTGGGAATAACCAGGTAGCGGGGGTGATAAATGGTCAGGCCATGGCGCGTCTCCACGCCCGGCACGCGCGCAAAGGTGGCGTAGCGACCAAAAGCAGGATGTGCCACGGGGAACCAGGGAACCGGCGCCAGGACGGTCGCCTCCACCCCCCCTTGGGCCAGGGTGTGACGCAGCCGGTTTTCCACGAAAACCCCGTGGTTGGGCTGGACCCGGTTAGGGTAAAGGGTCGAAAAAACCAAGGCGCGAAGCACGCTCGTCTCCCAATTCGCCAGCTTGGCAGCCTAGTTGCTTGGTCGCCCACAGAAAACGCTGCGCGGCCAGGAACGTTATGAACCGTCAACCGTAGAACTTGTCTTAAAACTGCAACTGCACATTGATCTGTGGTTGCCCTGGGGTGGTTAAAGTCTCATTTTTGGACGGGTTTGGCAGCTTCCCGACGTGGCACACAAGTTGCAGCGTCGTCAGCAGGTTTCCGGGTTTTCGGCCCAGGAATCTCTGAAGCATAAAGTAATTGGGCGTGGGGTTCGGTGAAGATTTTCGGTCATCATGTTGCGGCACCTTCGGTGGTGCTGGCGGGGCTTGATGGAGCCCTGTTTCTAGCCGCTTTGCGGCTGCTCAGTATCGAGCAGCATTGCTCCATCTGCTATTTCAACAGCCTGGTCCATCTCGATCTGAAGCGGGCCTCGGCACTCGCCGCCGTCTTCGTGCTCCTGTGCGCTTCGGTCGGCATCTACAACGCCGACGCGCTCTCCAGCTTCCGCATCTTCCTCAAACGCTTCGCGGTGGCCTGGCAGCTGATCTTCATGCTCGCGGTCGGCTTCTTCGGCGTCACCAAGATCACCGAGGGTTTGCCCTTCGGCTGGTTCATGGGCATCATGGCGCTTGCCATCGCCATCTTCATGATGGTGCTGCTGACGGTCAGATTCTTCTTCCATCTCTATTATCGCAGCCCCTTCCTGAAAAAGCGGGTGTTGGTGCTGGGTCAGGGTGTCAAGGCCGACGCCGCGACCGCTTACATGACCGGCCCAGGCAAGAATCATCTCAAGCACATCCGCACGATCGGCCATGGCCGATTGGTCGAGAACCGCCTGACCTGGGTCGTGCAAGGCAATCTGGCTTTGGGCGAACCGGCCTTGGCCGAAGCCACGCCTCTGCTCCAGATCGCGCAGGCGTTGCGCGTGGACGAGATCGTGGTGGCGGTGGACGACAAGCGCGGCCTGGCGGTGTGGGACTTGCTGGAGTGCCGCCTCAACGGCATCGACGTGATCGACTATCTGAATTTCTGGGAACGCGAATTCAACCAGATCGACATTTCCCATGTCGGACCGGGAACGCTGGCCTTCACCGGCGGATTTCATTTCAACCGCCGCCGTCGCGTGTTCAAGCGCGTGGCCGATTTCACCGTGAGCCTTTTCTTTCTGGCGGCCGTCCTGCCCATCACGCTTTTGGTGGCGCTGGCGATCAAGTTGGAGAGCAGGGGGCCGGTCTTCTATCGCCAGGAGCGCGTGGGCTTGAACGGGCGCATCTTCCGCGTCTGGAAATTCCGCAGCATGCGCACCGACGCCGAGAAGGACGGCGTGCCGCGTTGGGCTTCGGCCAAGGACAATCGCGTCACGCGCGTGGGCCGTTTCATCCGCGCCACGCGTATCGACGAGATACCGCAAATTATTAACGTGCTGGAAGGAGATATGAGCTTTATTGGGCCCAGGCCCGAGCGGCCCTATTTCGTCCAGCAATTGCGCCGGGAGATGCCCTATTACGATCTCAGGCATCGCGTCAAACCGGGCATCACCGGCTGGGCGCAGGTGAATTACCGCTATGGCGAATCCATCGAGGATGCGCGGCAGAAGCTCGCTTACGATCTTTATTACGTGAAGAACAATGATTTCTTCCTCGATCTCACCATTCTGGTTCAGACCGTGCGCGTGATTATGTTCGCGCACGGTGCACAATAGCGGCCGGATCGCCGGAGAGGTGATCGATGCAGGCAGCAGACGCGACAGCAAGAAAGATCCCGACGGGCCCGGTCTCTGAAAAGCCTCAGGGCGGACTGAGATCCGCCACCAGGACGGTGCCTTTCGTGGGCACCGAAGCCGGGCTGAAGCGCGTTGCCCTCATCGGCGTCGGCGAAGCGGCCCAGGCGCATGCCGACGCCATCAAAAGCCTGAAGAATATCCGGCTGGAAGGAATCATCGACCCCGATCTGGAGCGCGCCCGTACTTTCGCCTGGCGCAACGGTCTCGCGGCAGCAGCTTCGCTGCGTGACATGCTGGCGGTTCAGACACTGGATGCGGTGCATATCCTGGCGTCGGCCGGGGCACGCCTGGAGCTGATGGGCGAAGCGCTTTCCTCCGGTCTGTCCATTCTGGCCGAAAGCCCCTTGGCGCAGGATTTCCGCGGCGCCGAAGCGCTGGTGCGCGCCACGGCCGCAACCGCGCCTGGCACGCTCGCGGCCAATCATCATTTTCTGTTTCATCCCGCTTTCGCGCGGCTGGCGGAATTTGCGGCCGATCGCCGTTATGGGCCGCTTCTCAATGTATCGGCCACAGTGGCGCTGGCGCGCCCGGTACCGTGCTTTGCCGCCGGTCAGCGCCCCGCCGATATTCTTCTGGCGGAGGCGGCGCATCCCTTATCGCAGATCCTGTCGCTGACGGGACCCGTCCTGCGCTGGAAGGTCTTGGCCGCGACGCCCGACGCGCTGGCCATCGCGCTCACCGGCAGAGAGGGCGATGCCCAGCTCTCCTTGCGGTTCGGCGCCACCTATCCCGTCTGGGAGATCGCGGCATTCTGCGCCGACGGCATCCTCAAGGCCGATATGCTGCGCAATCGTTTTGTCTGCGAGGAGCGCTCGAAGAATTCCGAGATATTGGACAATTTCCTGGAAGCTCGCCGGCTTGGGCGCGCATTGCTGCGGGAAGCGCGGCGCAATCTGATGGCCTATGGCCGCACGTTTTTGGGATTGGGCCGGCCCCGCGACGGCGTTCAACAAAGCCTCGTAAACGCCATCGCAGCTTTTCATCGCCGCGACCTGCCGAGCATCAGCACACCGCAAGGCGCAGCCCAGATCGTGCGCCTTTGCGAGGACATCGCGGCCGAAGCTTTTCCCGCACCACAGGTTCGGGCCCGCGCTGCCAGCATCGCTTTCCGGCCGCAGGCCGTGGTCCTGGGCGGCACCGGCTTTCTGGGGCGCCATATCGTCAAGGCCCTTGCCGACCGGGGCGTGAAAGTCGCCGCCCTGTCGCGTTCGCCTGCGAATATGGACGATGACGAACATGTCCGCTTTCTCAGGGGCGATGTTCTGGACGGCAAGACCCTCTGCCGTTTGACCGACGGCGCCGCTGTTTTGATCAACGCATCGGGGCTTGATGCGGGGTCCGATTGGGCAAGTCGCGAGCGACGCTCTCAGACCATGATTGCCAATCTGATCGCGGCTTGCCGGCTGGGCGGGGTGCATCGTCTGATACATCTGAGTTCCGTGGACGCGCTTTATCTGGGCGACCGGGACGATGTGATGACCGGCCGTGCGTCCGCGGATCCGCATGATTGGCAGCGCCATCCGCGCGCGCGGGCTAAAGGGCTGGAAGAGATCGCGCTGCTCACCGCCTTTGAGGAGAGTCTGTTGCCGGTGTCGATCCTGCGGCCGGGCATCGTGGTCGGCGAGGGCGGCACCCCCTATCCGACGGCAGTGGGCCGGTTTGTCAATTCCCGTCATTGTCTGGGCTGGGGCAAGGGCACGAACCCGCTGCCTTTTGTGCTGGCCGAAGATGTCGCTGCCGCGGTGTTGGCCGCGGCCGAAAAGGATGCCGCTTTGGGCCATTGCTTCAACCTTGTAGGCGATGTCCGCCTGACCGCGCGAGAATATGTTGCGGCGTTGGGTGCGGTGCTGGAGCGGCCCCTGGTCTTTCACTCTCGCTCGTCGGATCGCATTTATCTGACGGAAAAATTGAGGGTCGGCCTTCGGCGCAGGAATGCGGGTGACGCTTTCTGCAGCAGGCGGGACCTTTATTCGCGCGCCATGCTTGCCAGCTTTGATTGTTCCGACGTCAAGGCGGCGCTGAATTGGACCCCGGTGGCGGATCGCGAGACTTTCATTGCGCGCGGTCTCGCGGTTCACAGGGCCGGGACGGGTATCACAGCGATATGAACGCGCCGGCCAACATATTGCATGTCTTTCCCACTTTCGCCATCGGCGGAGCGCAAATGCGCCTGGTCGCGTTGGTGAAGGGGTTGGGAGAGGAATTCTCGCACACGATCATCTCGCTAAATGGTGACAATGCAGCAAGCCGCTTCCTGGCGCCGGGCGAAGTCAATCTGGTCGCTGCGCCAGCCGCCTCCGGTTCGCTAATGGCCCGGCTTCACCGCTATCGCAAACTGCTCAGGGAACGTCAGCCCGATCTGCTGGTGACGTATAATTGGGGCGCCATCGAATGGGCGCTGGCTAATGGCGCGGTGGAGATTCCCCACATCCATATCGAAGACGGATTCGGACCCGAGGAAAGCAACCGCCAATTTCCCCGCCGCGTCTGGACGCGGCGTCTGGCGCTGCGCCGCAGCCAGGTGGTGGTTCCCTCGCGGACCTTGGAAGAGATGGCGCTCAAGGTCTGGCACCTGAGAAAACCGTCCATCCGCTATATCCCCAACGGCATCGAGCCGCGCGAACATTTCCGCACCCGTCTTGCGGACCTCGATCTCGGTTTGCCGCCTGGGCGGCCGCTGATCGTGTGGGCCGGCGCGATCCGGCGGGAGAAGAACCTGCCGCGGCTGTTGCGCGCTTTCGCGCCCTTGAAGCGCGAAGCTTCGTTGCTCCTGCTCGGCGAAGGGCCGGACATGGCGGCGGCGCGCGCCGAAGTCGAAAACCTTTCCATCGGTCAGAGCGTCCGCTTCCTGGGCCGCAGGGAGGATGTGCGCGACATTCTCATGCAATGCGATATCCTGGCGCTTTCGAGCGATACGGAGCAAATGCCGCTGGTGGTCCTGGAAGCCATGGACGCCGGCCTGGCGGTCGCGTCGACCGCAGTCGGCGACGTCAAATACATGGTTTGCGAGGAAAACCGGCCTTATATTGTGCAGGGTTCGGCTCAGGAACTGGGCGCGGCCATGCGGACGCTGGTGGCGGATCGTTCGGTCCGCCGGACGATTGGAGTCGCAAACCAAAGGCGTTTGCGCCAGGATTATGCGGCACAGGACATGATCGCGGCCTATCGGGCGCTTTTTCGCGAGACGGCGGAGAAGATGAACAAAGGATTAAGAAGCTGTGCGTGATCCACGGGGTGCGAGCAACGCCGGACCTGACCGGACTGCTCTCCTGATGGGGCGGGAAGCATTGTTCCGTGTCGCTTATCTCGAGGTCCGGCCCGAAAATCCGTTTCCGGCTAAGATGTCGGGAACGATTAAGATGCTATTTCCCTGGTCGCGCGCCGCCAGAGCAACATCATGACATCCCACGATAATGCCGCCCTTGCCAACGAAGTCGTGATCATCCGGCCGAGCCGCGGCCTGGTGGATATCGACTTCAAGGCGCTATGGCGCTTCCGCGATCTTCTGCACGCTTTCGCGGTGCGCGACATCCGCTTGCGCTACCGCCAGACGGCGTTGGGCGCCACCTGGGTGGTGCTGCAGCCGCTGTTGAGCGCGCTGATCTTTGCCGTTGTGTTCGGGTTCATCGCCAAGATGCCGAGCCAGGGCGTGCCTTATTTTCTGATCGCCTTTTCCGGCATGATGGGCTGGACATTGTTCATGGGCAATCTCACGCGTGTGACGCCGTCACTGGTGGCGAACGCGACTCTGATACGCAAGATATATTTTCCTAGGCTGTTGATACCCCTGGGCGTCGTGCCCAGCGTGCTGGTGGATTTCGCCGTCAGCCTGTGCGTGATGATGGTGCTTTTGGTGCTCTATCATGTTGTTCCCGGGGCGGGGCTTGTGCTGTTCCCCATCTGCATCCTCTCGATATTGCTTCTCTCCCTGGGGTTGGGCCTCATCGGCGCCAGCCTGTCCGTCAAATATCGCGACATCCAGCACATCGTGCCCTTTGTCACCCAATTGCTGATGTATGCGAGCCCGGTGGGCTATTCGATCGCGGCCGTTCCCGCGCGCATCCGGCCTTACTATCTGCTCAACCCGCTGGCCGAGCCGATCGACGTTATCCGCTGGTCTTTCCTGGGTGTGGGCCAGCCCAATTTCGCCTATCTGGGATATGCTTTCGCCGCCTCGGCGCTGATCATGTGGCTCGGGCTTATCGTCTTCAGAAGCTGTGAACGCGAGTTTGCCGATGTCATCTGATCAAAGCGCCATTTCCGTGCGTGGGCTCGGCAAGCGATACGAAATCGTGCATCGCAAGCAGCATTTCACCATGGCGGAAGCCTTGCTTCATCGGCTCAGACATCCGTTCGAACGCCCGCCCTCCGAAGAAATGTGGGCATTGAACGACATCAATTTCGACATTCCGCGCGGCGATATCGTCGGCATCGTCGGCCACAATGGTGCCGGCAAAAGCACGCTCTTCAAGGTTCTCAGCCGGATCATCGAGCCTTCGCTGGGAGAAGTACGGATCGTGGGGCGCGTCGGCAGCCTGATCGAGGTGGGCACCGGCTTCCAACCCGAACTGACCGGACGGGAAAATATCTTTCTCAACGGCGCCATCCTGGGAATGCGCCGCCGTGAAATCGCCAAGCGCTTCGACGAGATCGTCGATTTCTCCGGCGTGGAGCGGTTCCTCGACACGCCCGTCAAGCATTATTCGAGCGGCATGTATGTGCGCCTGGCCTTCGCCGTTGCGGCGCATCTGGACACCGACATCCTGCTGGTCGACGAAGTTCTTTCGGTCGGAGACACGGAGTTTCAAAAGAAATCCTTGGGCAAAATGGGCGACGTCGCAAAATCCGGGCGCACGATCCTTTTTGTCAGCCACAGCGTAGCCACGCTGGAGGCGCTTTGCAGGCGGGGACTTCTGCTCGATGCCGGCCGGCTGGTGAAGGAAGGCCCGATCCATGATGTCGTCACGGACTACCATTATATGCTTCAAGGCGAGGACGGTGCGTCCGGCGGCCTGGAGCCTGTCCAGTACGGCAACCGATATAGCCACTTCCGCCGCGCCGATCTGATCGACAAAAATGGAAAATCGACGCGCGTCGTGCCGATGGGCAGAGAATTGCATATCCGGGCTCTGGTCGAGGCGCGCGATCCCGTTGCCTATCCGGTCTTTGTGGCGTCCGTGAACGGTCTTGGCGGCGAGAATATTCTCACCGTCAAGTCTCCCCGTTCGGAGAGCGCCATACCCCGGCTGGAAGGCCTTGCAGAGATCGAATGCAAGATCGCGGCACTTCCCCTCGCGCCGGGCGACTATTCGATCGATCTTGCCATCCTCCAGGGCGAGAGATGTCTGGAAGAGATCTATACCGGCCTTCGATTTACCGTTCGCGATGCCGATACTTTCGGCGACGGCTGGGGCGCGCCACAGGCGGGGATGTGTGTTGCTCCCTCAAAATGGGTGCTTCGAACGGGCGTTCTCGAGCCAGCCTGAGGATTGCCGAACCCTGAAAGGGCGCGTGCAAGGGGAAAAGAAAGTTGCGATGGAACAGGCGCGCGAACGGGAAAGACCGATCGGCCGCCGCAGAGGGCGCAACACAAGTTGACCCGTCGCCGGAGTGCTCACAAAGCTTCGATGGGAGATCGGTGAGAAGCTTCGATATAACGCGGCTGAGTGAAAAGCTGCGCTGCGCAGGTCCGGGAATGCCGGCCCGGCTGCTGATCTCCCAGAATTTTCCGGATTTTTCAGCGTTCTGGCCGCGCCTGGGTTCTCTCGGAGAGGCCCGTTGCCATGTCTTTCAATATGCCGAGATCATACAGCTACGGATCGACACGGTGCTGGCAGCCCGCCAAGCCACGCCTTTTTTTGTCGCAGTCCTGGATCAAGACGAAAAGCCATTGCTGCTCGCGCCATTTGCCTTGGAAACGCGGCGGGAGAAATCAGGCCTGATCGTCGATGCGCGCGTCTTGAGCTTTCTGGACGGCGGACTTTCCGACTATAACGCCCCCGTTCTCTTTCCCGGTGTCGCGGCATGGAATGGGCGCATCGCGCGGTCTGTATGGGGCGCTATCGCCGCCGCGCTTCCTCCCTTCGATATTGTCGAATTTGAAAAAATGTCCGATCGGGTGGGGGATCTTTCCAATCCGCTTTTCTGGCTAGGGAAATTCCGTCCGGGTGTTTTCGGCCATGCTGTTCGATTTTCGTACAGCTGGAATGAAATGGAGCGGGACTTGCCCCACCGCGACGTCTGGAAAAAGGCCCGCTTTAAAAAGCTCGGCAAACTGGCCATCGACGTCGCAAGGACGCCGCAGGAATTCGATTCCATCATCGAAGTTCTGATCGCACAGAAAAGACGAAGATATATAGAAAGAAATGGCGTGGACGGCCTGGAACGGCCAGGCTACCTGTCCTATCTGCGGCAATCGCGTTTGCTCGCTTCCGCGGATGGCCCGGCTTTGCTGTTGGCATTGAAAATCGGCGACACGATCGTGGCGACCACTTTGGGATGGGTGGCCGGTCGCCGTTACAACGGTCAGTTCACGACGTTCGAGGGTGGCGAGTGGCGCCCTTACTCGCTGGGTCAGCTACTCATGAACAAGGGCATGGAGTGGTGCTTTCACAATGGGGTCCAGATATTTGATTTCGGTATTGGCGACGACAGCTACAAGAGGAAAATTTGCAATGTCGAGGTGCCGCTCTTCTATGGCCAAATTCCCGCCAGCTTCAAAGGGCGCATGCTTGTCGCCAAGCGCGAACAGGGGCGCCTTTGGCGCCATTATTCCAGAAAGGCCGGCGCGATCATCGCGAAATTCGGGCAGCGCCGCCCTCTTCGCTCGCAGGCAAAGACGTGGGAAATCTAAGCCAACCGTGAACGCGCTATCGCCAGCCGGCCAACGGCCACCGTCTTTCCCGAAGGCTCGCCATGACTTCGCGGACCGTTAGAATAGATTGCGACTTTGCCGCATAGGCAACGACGCTCTCCAGCTGCCGCGCGGTGCAGCCATAGGGCGACGGCGCGTCATCCACGTCGTGGGTATAGAAAATCAGCCACCCGCCCACTGTGCGGTTGCGATCGATAAGGTGTTGGATTTCTCCTTCATCGAAATTGCTCGCATAAAGCTTGTTGGCCAGCAATTCGCGGACATAGAGAACGCCCTCATTGATGCCAGGACGGATGCCGCGGCAAGAAGCGAAGTACGGCTTGACGGCGCGATGGGCTGCCGGCGACGTCGCCCCGAAAGGGTAAGCGAAATTCGCCGGCCTGAATCTGCCGAGGAACGACGAAAGCGCAGCCCTGTTCGCGCGTATCTCCTTGCGGATGGTGGAAGGCCGGGCTTCGGAGCATCGCAGATGCGAGTGCGTGTGGCAGGCGATCTCGTGGCCTCTGTCATGCAATGTCACAATATCCGCGGGATCGAATTGGCGTCCAAGCTCGCCCTCGGTGCCGGCCAGTCCCGCCGCGGTGTAATAGGTGCCGCGGGCGCCATGGCGCTCCAGAATGGAGGCGCCCGCAACGAAGGCGGATTTTGGAAAGTCGTCAAAGGTGAAGGAGACCACCCCTTGCGGCCAGACATCGGCCGCCCTGTAACGGCCAATCCAGGGTCCCAGCTTGCGTTTGAGCCTGGTCACGATATCCACATTTTCTCGTTGAATCGGATCGGTGCCGTGCATTCATAATTCCCCGGATTCGATGTCCGACAGGGCCGGCCAATGGTTGCTAAGTATAGGGCGGAGAAGGGGTTTAACCTTCATCAGACGCTTCATGTGGGAAATGTCTAACGGAACATTAAAGTCCTTTCATTATAGCTCAAATGCCGATTAGTTTCCAGGCATCGGGGCCGCCCCTTCTGTCGATTCTACAGCGATGTTCTCAAGTGATCTGCATGTGAAAACGGCTGTCATCATCCCGACCTTCAAGCGGCCGGCAATGATCGAGCGCATGCTGCGCAACTTGCTGCAATCTTCGCTTCCGCCGGACACGCATATTGTTGTGGTTGAGAACGGTCCGATTTGCGGCGTGGAAGAGATTTGTGCCGGGTTTCGCGACGATCGCGTTCTCTACGCATATCTAGCCAAGAGCGGAAAAGCCGCCGCGACCAACCATGGCATCGCCCAAAGCGGCGCCGATTTCTTTCTCTTCTTCGACGATGACATCGGCCTGGCGCCGAACATCGTCGAGCTCTATGTCCAGGCTGCCCGGCGCTACGGTCCGGGATATTTTTTTGGCGGCCCGCTCGTCGCGGACGCAGAAATTCCATGCCCTCCCGCCCTGTTTCCGCACCTTCCGCGCTCCACAAGAGACTGGGTGCCTGCGAATCATGAGATGGAAGTCGAGCCGAAGCAGTTTCATTTCTTCTTCGGTGCAAATTGGGCGGCGTTCCGGTCGGATCTCGAGAAGGTGGGCATGTTCTCGGAAGACTATGGCGTAACCGAGGAGAGGAATTCGCCTTTGGGCGAAGAGCTCGAAATCCAAGATCGCCTGATCAAGGCGTCCGCCAAGGCGATCTACTTGCCCGGCGCCTTGATCCGCCATCCTGTTCCCAAGGAATGCTACACGCTGGCTTGGGTGAGACAACGCACCTTCCGTCAAGGCTTGACGACGTGGCAGTTCTCCGAAAAGTCGAAGCAGGCGCATGCATACAAATTCTTCGGCATTCCTGCCTGGATTTGGCGCGCCGCGGCGATGGAACGTATCAAGCAGATTTTATCGACGCTTTGTAATTTTCCGGTTGAGCGCAAGGTGGCGATCGCGGTCCGCAGTGCCTACTTTTCCGGCCTGCTCTATGGCGCCTGGACGGATGGGGCGCGAGGCGGGCTTGTGCGTGGAATTTCCGCGCCCAGGGAAGGGTGATGGCGACGTGATCAGCGTCATATTCTCGAGCTATAACGGGGGCGCCGATTTGGCGCGTATGCTGGAGAGCCTGGTCCAACAGGAAGTCCCCGCGCGCGGTTGGGAGATCGTCGCTGTGGACAATGCCAGTTCCGACGGGACGGGCGATGTCTTGCGCTCTTACGCTGATCGGCTGCCGATCACGGTGTTGACGGAGCCGGTCAAGGGCAAGAACCGCGCACTCAATCAGGCCCTCGAAGTGGCAAAGGGCGACTTTTATGTCTTCACAGACGACGATGTCATTGTCCCCAAGAACTGGGTGGCGAAATGGCGCGAGATAGCCGACGCGCAACCGGAGTTCGATTTGTTCGCCGGCCGCACCAAGGTGCTGTGGCCCTATGAACCGCCGCAATGGCTTCTGGACGGCACCGATGTGGCGGTTCTCTATGCCAAGCATGGCGATATTCCAGAAGGCCCGTGCAGCTCCGGCACCATGTTTGGACCGAACATGGCGATCAGGGCCGCTGTTTTTCACGGCGGTATCCGCTTCGACACAGGCATCGGTCCGGACGGATCGTTGAATTATGCCATGGGAAGCGACTCCGAATTGGGTCACCGGCTTGGACGGCTGGGGTTGAAATGCTGGTTTGCCAACGAACCCTTCGTCGATCACATTATTCAGCCGGAATATCTGGAACCGGCCTGGATTTTGAGGCGCGGCTATCGCTGGGGGCGGGGCCTGGCCCAATTGGGAGCGTCCTATTGGTGCAGCCCCGAAAGACTGGCCCGAAGAAATAGCCGGAATTGGATGATCTACCCGTTTCTGTTGCCGCTGGTGAGGCGCGAGGAACGCTGGAAGCGTCAATGGTCGGACGCCATAGATCGGGGCTATGAAGACGGAACGCGAGAGCGTCACGGCAAGAAGCGGCGCTGGAGCTGATCGCGCATGCAGGACCAGGGGCAAAAGAGCAATATTATTGGCTGCGCCATAGCGGCCGCGTCTGGCCATTATCCGCGGCGAAGCGTCTAGTCATGATTTTGCAGCGGATACACAGACGATCGGGGCGCATGGCGCAGGAAATGGCGGATATGCGGCGCGTTCGCGTGCTGCGGTCCAAGCCGCGGATCGGCCGCAAGGTGCCAAGCCTCGACGATTTGGCTGGCACGCCCGCCTTGGCGGTTTTCGCGCATCCCGACGATGAAGTCATTGCTGCAGGGACCCTCTTGGGCCGCCTGCCGCGCGCCGGTGTGATCTGCATGACCAATGGCGCCCCCCTTAACGAGGACCATGCCCGCAGGGCTGGCTTCGACAATTGGATGGATTACGGGATGGCGCGGCAGCGGGAGGCGGAAAAGGCCCTTGCCCTGCTTGGCCGCGAGATCGCGCCATATCACAATCTCGGCATCACCGATTTGGAAACGACGTTCCATCTGGTGTCCGCAAGCCGGCATCTGGCGCATCAGCTGCGCGCCGGCTTCACGCATGTCGTCACCCATGCCTATGAAGGCGGTCATCCCGATCATGATTCCACGGCCTTTTGCGTGCATGCGGCGTGTACGCTGATCGCCAGGGATGGGGGCGCCCCGCCGGTGATCGTGGAAGCGCCCCTTTACAGTGCCGCCAATGGAGAATTCGAATATCGAAAATTCCTGCCCCATCCGGACGCCGGCCCCGTGACGGAGCTTGAAGCTTCACTCGAGGAACAGGCGCGAAAGCGCCGCATGTTCGAATGCCATGCCAGCCAGGGCAAAATTCTTTCTTCTTTCGGGGTGGAGCGCGAGTTGTTCCGCCTCGCCCCGCGCTATCATTTTTCTGCACCGCCGCATGCGGGCGCGGTGGGCTATGACCGGTACCATTGGCATGTCAGCGGCCGCGTGTGGCGCGGGCAGGCGCGCCGCGCGATGCGGGCCTTGAATTTGCTGGAAGATCTCGCATGACCCGGATCAGCGTGGTCATCCCCACTTACAACCGGGCGTCACTGATCCAGGAGACCTTGGCATCCATCCTGGCGCAAAGCCGGCCCGCCGACGAAATCATCGTGGTGGATGACGGATCGAAGGACGACACATTGGCGGTTCTTGCCAAGTATGGCGAACGGCTGATCGTGAAGACCATTCCCAACAGCGGCGACCTGGTGGCGCGCAATGTGGGATTGCGCGCGGCGGAAGGCGAGCTGGTCGCCTTCTGCGACAGCGACGATCTTTGGCATGAAGATTTTCTGGAGGTGATGGCGGCGCAATGGCGCCAGGAGCCGGCATTGAATTCCTGTTACGCCAATTTCCGCATTCTGCGCGACGGCAGCCTGTCGCGCGACAGCAAATTCGATGCGGCGCCGGCGGGATTTTGGGACGGGATCGACGGCGACGCGCGGACGGGGGGCGTATTTCACTTTCCCATGGTCGATCGCCTTCTGAAATTCCAACCGCTTTTCACGTCCTGCATGATGGTTTCCAAAGAGCGCTTTCTGGCGCTGGGTGGCTGGGACGAGGGCACGTCACGCATGATCGGTTGCGATTTTGCCACGGCGCTACGCAGCGCCGCAGCCCCGCCGCTTGGCATCGTGGGCGCTCCCCTGGTTTCGATCCGCAAACATGCCGCCAGCGTTTCCCACGACACCGAGAAGATGAATCTCGGAGATGCCCAGGTGCTCGACTATGTCCGGCGCACGCGGCCGGAACTGGCCCCACTGGAAGGGGAGATCCTGCAAAGCATCGCGCAGCGGCGTGCGGCGGGCCTGGATAGTGCCTTTTCGCGCGGCGACTTCGCAGCAGTGCGACAGATTTATTCCATGCTTCCGCCGGATTTTCCGGGCGCCAAGTTGCGCGCAAAGCACGCGATCGCGGGCTTGCCTTCCCCCTGGAACAGCATCGTGGCCCGGTTCGCCAGCTCGTAGAAGCGGCGGTTCATTTGCAGCCGCGCGTTCATGGCGCCTGATCGCAAGCTTTCAGGAATTCCGCCGCCCGGTTTTTCCAGTCGCCGCGCCGGGCCGTCTCAAGTCCGCCTTGGGCCAGGCGTGCATAAAGCCGGTCATCCTGCAAAAGCCGCGTGAGGCCAGCGGCGATCGCTTCGCTGTCATTGCCATCAACCGCAAGTCCATTGACCCCGTCCGTCACCGCGTCCACCACGCCGCCGGCGCGGCCGGAAAGGACCGGTTTGCCGCAAGCATTGGCTTCCAGGAACACCAGCCCGAAACCTTCCGTATCGCCATCGGGCATCTCTCGGTTGGGAAGGGCGAAAACATCCGCCAGCTCATAAAGATCGACCAGATCCTCGTCCGTCACTTCGCCCAGGAATGTGACGCGGTCCAAGAGATTCTTTTCGCGGACCAGTGCGTCCAGCGTGGTCCGCAGCATCCCTTGGCCGGCGATTAGAAGATGGGCGTCGGGAACGGCGTTGAGGATGGCGGGCATGGCGGCGATCAGGCGATCGGCGCCCTTGCGCGGCACGAGCCGGCCGACGCTAAGGATCACGCGCCGGCCCGCGACGCCCAGCCGCGCCGCCAAAGCCGGATTGCGCGGCCGCAGCTGAAAGCGAGCCAAATCTACCCCATTGGGGATCAGCACGATCTTGGCCGGATCGAGATTCATCAAGCGCATGAGCGCGTCGCGCGTGAAGCTGCTGACCGCAATCACCGCATGGGCATGCGCCAGAAAGCGCGCCCGCCAGGCGTCGAACAAACCGCCGCCATCGCGCGTGGTGACTTCCTCGCCATGCACATAGATCAGAACTTTGTAGCCGAAGAGATAGCGCAGCGGAAAAACCAGCCAGCCGCCATAGACCAGATCCCCCAGACAGATGGTGCGGATGCCTTCCCGTCGCGCGATGCCAAGCGCGGTCTTCAAGACGCGCAGCATCAGCCTCAGATCGGCTAGCGCATGGGACTTGCCGCCTTCGGCGGGCCGTAACAGCGGCAAGCGATGAATGACGTAAGGCGCGCTCCGGTCATGCGCCTCGACGCCTTCGATCGGCAGGCCCGTCTGGTAGTCACAGGATGGCGCCAGCCCAACCACCTGGGGTTGCGCGGCACGGCAAATATTGTCGTACACAACCGCCGATCCGCCCGTGACCGGGGGAAAGGTGCTGGAGATGAGAAGCACGCGCGTCATGCCGCCTTTGTGAGGGAAGATTCCGAAGTTTCAGGATAGGCGATCCGCCCCGCTTAACCTATTCTAAAAAAACACGATTATGACGTCCAGAAAGACCCGTCCGCATGCTTAAATGGCAGTCGGCTTGGGATGAGAAGCACGGCTGTGAGACGAGCTTAGCGCGGCCGGATCAAATTGACCTTGCGTGTTGCCGGCATGAAGGCCGGCCAGGAAGAGACTATGATGACAGCGACCCGCGCAGCTTAATCGGCAGAACCGGACGTGGCCACGATCCTCACCCTGTCTTTGAACGATTTGAGCACCCAGGCGCTGGGCCGGCGCGTGGAGCATGTCCGCGACGATCCCAGAATTCCCTTGTGCGTCAAACTGGAAGGGGCGGTGCTTCGCACCGGCACCACCGCCGAATTGGCGTTGGGACTGGTCCGCCGTCAACCGCTGATGCTGTTTATGCTTCTGGGTTGGATGTTCCTTGGCGCATCGCGTTTCCGCGAGCGGGTCGCCGCCTGGGCCGCGCTCGATCCGGCGAGCCTGGCCTATAGGCGGCCGTTCCTCGCATTTCTGCGCCGCGAAGCGGCCGCCGGCCGCAGGATCATTCTGGTCGCCCGCGCCCGGCCCGAGATTGCCCGCGCCATCGCCAATCATCTGGGCCTGATCTCCGACATCGTCGAAGTCGATCCCGATGCGGTCGAACCGGGCGAGACGATCGCAAGGACTCTGTGCGCCCGTTTCGGGTCCGGCGATTTCGATTATGCGGGCTTTGGCCCGGCCGACATTCCGATATGGCGCACCGCCCGGCGGTCCGTGATCGTGGCGCCGTCGCCCAAGCTTCTTGAAGACCGGATCTGGAACAGCCAGACCGCCGATATCCTTTGTCCTGACGACCGCGGCAGCGGACGCTATGTCGGTGCGCTGCACCCAGGGCGCTGGCTCAAGAATTTGCTGGTTTTCCTGCCTCTGCTGGAGGCGGTCAACCGCAATGACCTGCATTTCCTGGTCAAGAGCTATCTGCTCTTTTGCGCCTATTGCCTGATCGCCTCCGCCAGTTATGTGCTGAACGATCTGATCGACCTGATGGCCGACCGCCGCCATGCGACCAAGCGCAAACGCGTCCTGGCGACGGGCAGATTATCCATTTCCCGCGCGGCGGTGCTGGCATCGCTCCTGATGGCCGCCGGATTTGGGCTTGCCGCTTTCCTTTCGCTTTTGCTGGCTGGCTGGCTGACGATTTATCTGGCGCTGTCGCTCAGCTATTCGCTTTGGATCAAGAAAACCTTGATCCTGGATACATTCGCGTTGACAGGTCTCTATATGCACCGCGTGCTCGCGGGCGCGCTGCTGGCGGCAAGCCTGCCTTCGCTGTGGCAGATGATGTTCGCGGGTTTCTTCTTCTTCAGCCTCGCCATGCTGACGCGTTACGGCGAGCTTCGGGCGGCGCGTCTCTCCGGCACAAGGCGCGCGACGCGCGCCCGCGCCTATCGGCCGGGCGATCTGGATCTTTTGGCCGGCTTCGGCCTGGCCAGCGGCTATCTCTCCGCGTTCATTCTGGCGATCTATGCGATCATGCCGGAGGCGCACGCTTTGTTCCGCTCGCCCGAGGCCTTGTGGAACCTGTGGCCGATGTTGATTTACTGGATCAGCCGGGTCTGGATTCACGCCCGCCGTGGCCGGGTGCCTGACGATCCGATCCTGTTTGCACTGGGGGACAGGATGAGTTTCCTGGTAGCCCTGGGAGCCGTCCTGGTCGTCCTGGTCGCGCTGTTCGCGAAACTGCCGCTTTATCCGCTGATATAAGCGTCCCAATATGGGACAAGCGGATCAGCCTTTTGTTTTGCCGTAGAGAAAGGTCCGCCGCCAGTTCGGCTTGGGGACGTCCTTTTTCTTAGCCACCCTGGCCGGGGCACGTTTCAGGGCCGACTTTTTCCATTTGGGAACGGTTTTCTGCTTTGCTTCGTCCGCCGGCTGCATGGCCAGGATTCCGGACCCGAATTCCTCGGGTTTCATGCCGTCATTCTTGAAAGCCCAGGTGATGATGAGAATGAAACCACCCACACCCGCCAGGAACAGCAAACCGGACATTGGAACCCTCCAGCGAGAAAGCTCTCACGCTCTGGCGCGCAGTACAAGACGGAGCCATTTGCTTGGTTAAACTATCGTCGCCACGGGCTTTTCCCCAGGAACGGATTCTGCAAGGCTTGCGCAAAAGTTTCATTTTGGGGGCCGCGTGCGTGACCTGATCCTTTTGGCAGCGCTTCTGGCTGCGGTTCCCATGATCTTTCGCGCCCCCCAGATCGGCATTCTGACCTGGATCTGGATCACGCTGCTCAATCCGCAGCAGGAAGTGTATGGCTTCCTCTCGGCATTCCAGCTCAATCTCTACATCGCGATCCTGACCGCGGTGGCGTGGGTCTTCTCCCGCGAGCGGAAGACCGCGCCGCTCAATCCCATCACCCTGTTTCTGGTTCTGTTCGGACTATGGGCGTCGGTGACAACCTATTACGCGCTGCAGCGGGATTTCTCGTATGTTCTTTGGGATCGCACCATCAAGACGCTGATCCTGGCGCTGGCGATCCTGGCGATCGCCAACAACAAGGCGCGTATCCACGCCATCATCTGGATGGTGGTGCTGTCCTTGGGCTATTACGGCGTCAAGGGCGGCGGCTTTGTGCTTGTCACCGGCGGCGGCAACCATGTCTTCGGTCCGCAATCCTCCATGATCGCGGACAACAACAATCTCGGCCTGGCGCTGGTGATGATTTTGCCCTTCATGAATTATCTTCGGATCACCAGCGGCGTCCGCTGGGTGCGTTGGGCGCTGCTGGCCGCGATCTTCCTGACCATGCTCGCCATCGTCGGCACCTATTCGCGCGGCGCCATCTTCGCACTGGTCGTCACGGGTATCGCCTACGCGGTCAGATCGCGCTCGGGCATCATTCCCCTTGTTCTGGGCGGATTGATCCTGACCTCGCTGCCAAGCATCGTGCCAAGCAATTGGTTCGAGCGCATGTCGACGATCAACTCCTATTCCGCGGATTCATCCTTCGAAGGGCGCGTCAGGGCCTGGCAGACCAGCATCAATATCGCCAAGGCGCGCATCACCGGCGGCGGCTTCTCGTCGGTCGATCTCAACTGGGTGTCGCAAGCCTTCCGCACGGCGGGCAGCTCGGTCCAAGGCCGCGCCGCGCACAGCATCTATTTCCAGGTGCTGGGCGATCACGGCTTCATCGGGCTCGTGCTTTATCTGCTGATATTGGCGGCGGCCTGGTACAACACTTCTGCCGTCATTTTGGCCGCGCGGGATCGACCGGAGATGGAGTGGGCGGCCAGGCTGGCGCGCACCACGCAGGTCAGCATGATCGGCTATCTGGTTGGCGGGGCACTTTTGTCGATGGCCTATTATGACGGCTTCATCATTCTTCTGACCATGTCCGGCGCGCTGTTGCTTTATGTCAAGCAGCCGCTGGGTAATCAGGCCAAATCGGCTTTCGTACCCCTCTGGCGCCGACCGACAGAACAGGATATCGGGGCGCTGGCCGAATTGCCCGGCGGGTCGGCGGATTTGCGGCTGCGGTAGAGCGGTTCCAGGAAAAGTGGGCTTCCGTTGCCATGACGCTGACGCTAGGCAACTCCGTCCGGAACCGCGCTAAAACAAAAGACGATCGAGGGTATTATGTCTGTGCTTGTGACCGGCGGCGCCGGCTATATCGGCAGCCATATGGTGCTGGGTCTGCTTGACCGGAGCGACCGAGTGGTGGTGCTGGATAATCTGGTCACCGGCGTGCGCGGTCTGGTGGCGGAAGAAGCGCATTTCGTTCAAGGCGATATCCGCGACGGGCGCCTGGTCCGCGACTTGATCGACCGGTACGCGATCGAATCCGTCATTCATTTTGCCGGATCGGTGGTGGTTCCGGATTCCGTGGCGGATCCGCTCGCCTATTATGCCAACAACACGACGGCGTCGCGCGACCTGATCGAGTCTTGCGTCGCGTCCGGCGTGAAGCAGTTCATCTTTTCCTCCACTGCGGCGGTCTATGGCGTCACCGACGCGCCCAGCCTGGCGGAGGATGCGCCCATGGACCCTGCCAGTCCTTATGGCCGTTCCAAACTAATGACGGAATGGATGCTGGCGGACACCGCGGCCGCCCATGATTTCCGCTATGTGGCGCTGCGCTATTTCAATGTCGCCGGCGCCGATCCTTCAGGCAGGAGCGGCCAATCGACGCCGCGCGCCACCCACCTGATCAAGCGCGCTTGCCAGGCCGTGCTCGGCCGCGTGCCGCATCTGGGTATTTTCGGCACCGATTATCCCACCCCCGACGGCACCGGCATCCGCGACTATATTCATGTCTCCGATCTGATCGGAGCCCATGCGCTGGCGCTGAAGCATCTGCGCGCCGGGGGCGAAAGCGGTGTCTTCAATTGCGGTTATGGCCATGGCTTTTCCGTACGCCAGGTGGTCCAGGCAGTGGAAAAGGCCGCCGGCAAGCCGCTTCCGGTTCAAGAACTGCCGCGCCGGGCCGGCGATCCGCCCATGATCGTGTCCAACTCGGCGAAGCTGAAGGCCAGGCTAGGCTGGCAGCCGGAACATGACTCGCTGGACGAGATCGTGGAAAGTGCGTTGGCCTGGGAAAGCCGGCTCAACAGCGCCTGAGCGGAACTTGTGGCGCGCCGCCGCCCGATGCTAGGGAATCTGTCAGCCAGCATCCGGAGAGTGCCATGTGGAAGCCGCTTCTTGCCGCCGCCTTTATCCTGGTCTGCGTGACGCGTGCCGAGGCGGCGGCGCCGTCACGTGATGCGCTGGTGGTGAACACGGCCTGGCTCGCGAGCCATATGAACGACAAGGATCTGGTGATCCTGCATGTCGGCAGCGAAGCGGGATACAAGGCGGGTCACATTCCGGGCGCGCGTCTGGTGGATGGCAAGATCCTGCAGGTCAACACGCAAGAAGGCCTTTCCGTCGAAGTGCCGCCCGCCGACATGCTGCATCAACAACTGGAGGCGTTGGGCATCTCCGACAATTCCCGCGTCATCGTCTATAACGAGACGGACGAATTCCAGCGCGCCACCCGCGTGCTGTTCACGCTTGATGTGGCGGGACTGGGCGATCATTCTTCGCTGCTGGATGGCGGGCTGGCGGAATGGAAAAAGACCGGCCATCCCATGAGCACCGATGCCCCGCAGATGGCGCAGGGCCATCTCGCGCCGCTCGCCATCCAGCCGCGCGTGGTGGACGCCAAATTCGTGCAATCCCATCTGAAGACGCCGGGGTACGATCTGATCGACGCCCGCGCGGCGGTGTTTTATGGCGGACTGGTCGCCAAGGTCACGGGCGACGGCCATATCCCCAGCGCCAGGAGCCTGCCCTACACCAGCGTCTATGATTCCGATGGCAAGCTGAAATCGCCGGAGGATTTGAAAGCGCTGTTCGCGCAGGCAGGCGTCAAGTCCGGCGATCATGTGGTCGCCTATTGCCAGGTCGGCGGCCAGTCGAGTGCGGTGGTCTTTGCCGCGCGCACTTTGGGAATCGAGCCGCAGCTTTATGATGGCTCTTTCCAGGACTGGTCCAAGCGCGGCCTGCCGGTGGAGACCTCGACGACGCCTGGCGCCGCGCCGGGCAAGTGAGCGAGACCCACTGCGTCACGGTATTTGCGTCGGGGCCAGGCGGCGGCAATCCCGGTCTCGGGCTGCTGGCTGGGCAGCGCAGTAGAGCTTGTGGACTAAGCCCGCTGCCATCGCGGGCGGTGCTGTGCTAAGACACCAGCAAAACGGGGGAAAGATCATGTGGAAATCGTTTCTGTTCGCTGCGGCACTGATGATGGCGACGCAGGCTGAAGCCGCCAGCCCCCGCGACCAGCTTTTGGTGGCGCCCGCATGGTTGAACGAGCACAAGGCCGACAAGGATCTGGTGATCCTGCATGTGGGCACCGCGGCGGGCTACCAGGCGGCGCATATTCCCGGCGCGCATCTAGTGGACCAGAACGGGCTCACCGTCAAAAGCCCGGAAGGTCTTTTGACCGAATTGCCGCCGCCGGAGGAATTGCGCGCCGCCATGCAGGTGCTGGGCATTTCCGACCGTTCGCATGTGGTCGTCTATAGCGAGACCGAAGGCATCGCGCGGGCAACGCGCATCATCCTCACGCTCGACTCCGCCGGTTTCGGCAAGCGCGCCGCGCTGCTGGACGGCGGCTTGAAAGGCTGGCAGGGCGCGGGGTTTGCCACCAGCGCCGACGCAGCGCCGGCAACGACAGTGATCCTTTCCCCGCTCAAGATGCAGTCGCGCATCGTGACCGCCGACTATGTGCAGGCCCATCTGAAGACGCCGCACACGACCATCATCGATGCCCGCGCCAGCGAGTTCTACAATGGCGAGAAAGCGGGTATGGACGGCGCGGCGCTGGGCCATGTGCCGGGCGCGCATTCGCTTCCCTTCACCAGCATGACAAGCGCCGACGGCAAGCTGAAATCGCCGGAAGAATTGAAGGCGCTGTTCGCGGATGCGGGCGTCAAACCCGGCGATCACATCATCGCTTATTGCCATATCGGCATTCAGGCCACGGCGGTGATCTTCGCCGCCCGCACCCTGGGTATGGATGCCCGGCTCTATGATGGCTCCTTCCAGGACTGGTCCAAGCGCGGCCTGCCGGTGGAAAACCCCGCCGAACACAAGTGAAACAGTCCCGGCCGACGCTAAGTTCATTGGACGTCGGGCCGTTTCTTGTCCAAAATGCCCCGGTCGGATGAAGCGTGGGGTTGGCATGGCCAAATTCATCCTGGGGCTTCTGGTGGGTCTCGCGGTCGGGATGGTCTACTCGTCCTATTTTTCCAAGGCCGAGTTGAACGATCTCACCGTCAAGGCGCGCAGCGAATTGGGCAAGCATATGCCCATCAATAATTAGATCGAGCGGCGCGCTATTTGAGCTCCGCCACTCCGACGCGTACGGCATTGTCGCTGGCCTGGATGATGCGGGTATGGCCGCCCGGCAGGAACACGATCTGGCCGTTCGCCACGGGCAAGGTCTTGGCTTCGTCGCCGCCGATGGTCAGCGTGCCGGCGTCCATCGGCACCAGGAACATGTCGCGGTTCTGGAAGAAGGCTTTGCCAGCGGCGCCCTTGTTGAAGGTCACATCCCAAAGAATGACGCGGGCATTGTCTGCGGTCTTCTTGGCGCCCTCGGCCGCGAAGCCGTCGGGAGCGTTGCCGGTATTCTTGTAGTTGGTGGGCGGCGCGTCCTTGAGTTCGATCAGGATGGTGTTGCGCTGAGGATGGCCGATCACGCCTTCTTCCATATGGGTGAGGCCCTTGGGCAGCATATAGATATCGCCGCGATGGACGGGGTTGATGTGTTCCTTGCCGTCGGGCGTGGTGATTTTCAGTCTGGTTTCGACCAATTCGATGCCGAGAAAATCGGATGGGTGGCGATGCATGCCGGTGGACATGCCGGGCGGATAGATCACGTCCCATACCCGGCCGCGCTCATTGTCCAGAATTGGAGTGGCGCCGGGCCGGGGCAGAGCGGAAACCAATTTGTAGGGGCCGACCATCTCCTGCGCGGCCAGCGGCGCGGAAATCACGGCCATCAGCGCCGCGATTGCGTAAACTTTGCTCTTTCGCATTTACACCCCTCCCAGACATTGCCACTAATCTGACGAGCTTAGCGGGGGAACTTGGCGTCGCCAATGCACAATGAAGTCCATCTTGCGCCGCAATTCAGACGCGGGTCGCCGCTAGAGACGCGGGAAGAAGGGGTTTCGCTTTAGCGGGCAAGGCAGGGTGACATGGCGTTCCGGTTTCAATCCATAGCGCGGCGGACTGTGTTGGCGATGGGGCTGGCTTTGCTGGCGCCAGTGGTGACGGCATCGGCTGCCGTTCCCGCGGAAAGCTTCATTTCCGAGAATATCCAGAAAAGCCTCACGATCCTGAACGATCCGAGCCTCTCGGCCACCCAAAAAAGCGATCAATTCGAGCATCTGCTGCTGGGTCTGACCGACATGAAACGCATCGCGCTGTTCACATTGGGTCAATATGCCAATAGCGCCACACCGGCCGAGCGGGATGCCTTCGCCGTTGCCTTCCAGAACTATTCGGTCTCGGTCTATCGCACCTATCTGAGCCGTTATGCCGGCCAGAGTTTGAAGGTGACCGGCTCAAGCCAGCGCGCGCCGGACGATTTCATCGTCAATACCGTGGTGGCGGACGCTTCCGGCAATGAAGGGCAGCATCCGCTGCATGTCGATTTCCGGGTCAGGACCGATACCGGCAAGCCGGAGCTGACCGATTTCAGCGTGGGCGGCATCTGGATCGCGCTGGAGGAACGTGATCAGTTCGCGGCCTTTCTGGCGCATAACAAGGGCGACATCACCAACCTTGTCGCCCATTTGCAGCAAGTGTCGGCGGACGAGCGCTAGTTTACCAGCATCCAAAGCGCCATCGCCACCATCATCACATTCTCGGTGAGCGAGACGAAGCCCAGCGGTACATTGGTGTCGCCACCGACGCAGGCGCATTTGAGTTCGCGCTTGTCGATATAGACGGCCTTGATCACGGAGACCGCGCCGATGCTGCCGATGAAAAGCGCAACCGGCACGGAAATGAATTTGAGCGCATGCGTGATCATCAAAATGCCGGCCAGGGCTTCGGCAAAGGGATAGATATAAGCGTAAGGCACCCAACGCCGCGCCAGAAGATCGTATCCTAAGAACATGCCGGAGAAGCTCTCGACATCGCGCAGCTTCAGGATCGCCAGCACACACATGGAAAAGGCGATGAACCATTCGCCGGCGCGGATCGTCAGCACCGTGCCGAGGGCGGCATAACTCGCCGCCAGCGCCATCAACGCGGTCATGGCGAAGACCGCGATCACCGGGCGATAGGTGAGCGCCTTGGGATCACGCACGTTCTTTCCCAGAAAGCGCCTCAGATCGTCGTAGCCGCCGACGCGCTTGCCATCGATCAGGATCTGGGGCGTGGTCTTGACACCCGCTTCCGCCTTGTAGGCGTCGGTTTCGGCGCGGCTTTTGAGCCAATGGTCCTCGATGGCATAACCCTCGCGCTCCAGCAGCGCCTTGGCTTTCAGGCCGAAGGGGCAAAGATGTTTGTCCATCACCATGCGGTAAAGGACGGCTTGTTTGGCCATGAGCGCGTCTCCATTTGCCTTGCGGCACGACGCATCCCATATAGCGTCCGTACCATAGTACGGAGTCAAGCATGACCATGACGATCGGCATTCTGGCGCGCCAGGGCGGGGTGGGGGTGGAAACCATTCGCTATTACCAGCGCCGTGGTTTGCTCCAGGCGCCCAGGCGCGCCCACGGCTTCCGCCGCTACGGCGACCAGGATCTAAGGCGACTCCGATTCATCCGCTCGGCTCAGGCGGCAGGCTTTACCCTGGAAGAAGTGAGCGAATTGCTGGCCCTGGACGCGACCCATGACCGGGCGCGGGCGCGTCAGCTGGCCAAAGCGCGGATCGCCGCCCTGGACGAGAAGATCGCCGAGCTGCAGGCCGCCCGCGACGCCCTAAAGCGCCTGGCGCGGGACTGCGGCGCCAGCTCCCGTGGTCCTTGTCCCATCATCACGGCTTTCGAACAGGATTGCGCCCACGCGGTAAGAAAAACTTAACGATAAAGGCGAGGGGCAAAGTTTTTACCGGTGCCCGGCTAGCGTCGCCGCTTACGCCACATGATCAAGTTGCGTGGGAGCCGGGATGAAAGGCATTGTTTTCAATCTGTTGGAGCAGGTCGTCGTCAGGCATCACGGCGAAGCGGCCTGGGATGCGCTGCTCGACAAGACCGGCCTTTCCGGCGCCTACACGTCGCTTGGCAGCTATCCGGACGACGAGATCGGGGCGCTCGTGACGGCGGGGTCCCAGACCCTGGAAAAACCGCCCCAGGAAATCCTGCGCTGGTTCGGGCGCGAGGCGATGCCCCTCTTGGCGGCTCACTATCCGGCCTTTTTCACGCCGCACGCCACCACGCGTTCCTTCGTCGCCAGCGTGAACAGCATCATCCATCCGGAAGTGCGCAAACTTTATGCCGGCGCGGGCTGTCCGCATTTCCATTTCGAAGACGGCACGGATGGTGCCTTGCTTCTGGGCTACAATTCCGCACGGCGTCTATGCGCGCTGGCGCATGGCTTCATCGAAGGCGCGGCGGATTATTTCGGCGAAGAGGTGCGGGTGGATCATCCGCATTGCATGCACCGGGGCGACGCCACCTGTCAGCTCGCCATTCATACGCTCGCCGCCGCAAAGACCATGGGCGATGCCGCCTGATCTGGAATCCCTCATTGCCGAGAATGGCCGGCTGAAGCGTCGGCTGGAGCGTGAACGCGCCACGCGGCTGGAAGCCGAGGCGATCGCGGAAAAGGGCCTGCGCGATCTTTACGAACGCCAGCAGGAACTCCAGTTCCTGGAGCGCATGGCCACGGCCGCCAATCAAAGCCGCACCACCCGGGACATTCTGCAATATGCCGTGGAAGAGGTCGTGCGGTTTCACCGCTGGGAAACCGGGCACGGCTTTGTTTCGGGCACGGATCAAGGCCAGGTTCTGCTGCGCAGCGCCGATGTCTGGCATGCCGTCTATCCCGAGGCGGTGGAGGCTTTCCGGCGCGTGAGCCAGATCGCGCAATTCGCCAGCCAGATCGGCCTGCCGGGACGCGCGCAACAAGCGGGCAAGCCGATGTGGATAGCCGATCTGGCCAGCGACAATAATTTTCCCCGCTTGGGTGTGGCCCAGGCTTGCGGCCTCAGAAGCGCGGTGGCGTTTCCCGTGCTGTGCGGCGCCGAGGTGGTGGCGGTGCTGGAATTCTTCGGCACCGAGCCGCGCGAGCCCGACCCGGGCATGCTCGACCTCATGGCCCAGGTCGGCACCCAACTTGGCCGCGTGATCGAGCGTCAGCGGGCCGAAGAGTCTCTGCGCGCCCAGACCGTGGCGCTGGCCAAGGCGCGCGACGAAGCCAAGGACGCGGATCGCGCCAAATCCTCTTTCCTCGCCAATATGAGTCACGAATTGCGCACGCCACTCAACGCCATCATCGGCTTTTCCCAGATGATGCAATATGAAGTGGCGGGCCCGTTGAACGAGAAGTACCGTTCCTATGCCGACGATATCCAGCGTTCCGGCATTCACTTGAACGACGTGGTCAACGGCATTCTGGATCTTTCCAAGATCGAAGTGGGTGCGCTGGAATTGCGCGAGACGCCGGTCTTCATTCCCGACATCACCGATGCCTGCATGCGGCTGGTCAGGCCCCTGGCAGACAGCGCCCAGGTCCACCTCGCCAGCGAGATTGCGCCCGATCTTCCCGTGCTTTCGGCGGACGAGATCCGGTTGAAGCAGGCGGTGTTGAACGTGCTTTCCAATGCCGTGAAATTCACCACCGCCGGGGGCCGCGTCACCTTGGGCGCGCGCGTCTTGGGCAAGGAGCTGGTGATCACCGTGGCTGATACCGGCATCGGTATGCGGCCCGAGGATGTCGCGGTGGCGCTTCAGCCTTTCCGCCAGATCGATAGCGCGCTCAACCGCCGCTATGAGGGCACGGGACTGGGCCTGCCGCTGGCGCGGGCGTTCACAGAGCTCCATGGCGGGCGGTTGGAAATCGACAGCGCGCCGGGCGTGGGCACCACCATCACTTTGATGATTCCGCTGCGCCAAGCCGCTTGAAATTCGTCCTTGGCACGCCGCTGTGGCGTGGGGTGGCTTATTTGGCTTGCGACGACAGGCGCTGCAGATGGGCTCACCATCGTCACGGCGATCAAGCTTCCCACCATCCAGGGCGCATGGAAGATCTCGTCATCCCATTGGAAGCTGATCAGCATCGGCAGGAGGATCATGCAGGCCGCCGCCGGGGTGGGAACGCCGATGAAATAGGGACGGGCTCAGTGAGAACGCTACAGCAAGGAAATGAACAAACATCCACCCGGCTGCGGAAACGGTTATGCCTCAGCGCAGGAGCAGGAGCGGTTCGGGCGCCACGGTCGCGAAGATCGGCAGCCGGCCCGCCAGGTCGCCGTCCAGCTGAAATTGCTCGTCCGCGGCACCGGTAATGCGGACCTCGCGTGCCGGCACCACACGGACGTTGGAAAGCGTGTGCAACTGACCGGTCGCGAGCGCGATCGCATAGCGTACCAGGTCGCGGCGGCGTCCCTTGGTGAAGAGCGCCACTTGCAATACGGGCGCGGAAAGCTGTGCCGCGTTCGCGATGATGAACCGGCCGCCATAATAATGGCCTTTGGCGATGACCACAGCCGCGGCGGTATAGGTCACGCCGTCGATCTCGACGATGTAAGAACTGGGGCGATGACGTATGAGCGCCGCCAAGGTGCTGATCACGTAGGCCGCTTTGCCCATGACGCGCTTCAGGCCGATGGGGGTGCCTTCGACGACGCGGGCATCGAAACCGATCCCGGCCATCATGAGAAACAGATGGCCGTTGGCTTCGCCAGTATAGACCGACGCGGGGGCGCCCTGTGCAATCGCCTGGGACAAAGCACTGGCATTGAAAGCAAGCCCGATCTCGTTGGCGAGGACGTTAGCCGTGCCGAGCGGCACGATACCGAGCGGTATCGCTCTGCCCGCAAGTCCATTCGCCACCTCGCGGATCGTGCCATCGCCGCCCGCGGCCACGACGGCGTCATAGCTTTGCGCATCGATGCCTTGCACGAAACTTTCCGCGTCTCCCGGCCCCTTGGTCTTATGCAGCTCGATGTCGCAGCCAAAAGCCTTAAGGTGATCGAGAACCCGGGAGAAAAGCCTTCGTCGGCGCCGGCCAGCGGTCGGATTGTAGATGACGAGGAGGCGGCGAGCGGCGCGCATGACTAAAGCGCGGGCTCGGGTAGGGATTTTGCTTCCGCCGTGGCGGTGGGTTTTCGGCGCACGCCGGTAAAATGAGCCCGATCCCGATCCACCACCGCATTGCCCACATTCACCAGCCTTTGTATTTCGCGAAACTCGGACTCGAAGACGCTATTGGAACTGCTCGCGCTACGATAGAAGATATGCGCAAGCCCGGCCAGCGAATCAAACGTGTTTGCGGTCGAGAGTCTGGCCCCGGAATGTTCCCGCAAATTCTGGTTCGCCTCCGGATATTTCGGGACATAACTGTCGGACAGCCAGCCAAGCGCGGCAACCGGGTAATTGAAATAGCTCGTATTGCCGTGCCCCGTCTGGGCCCATTGGCCGGCATGCGATGGCTTGCGAAAGGAGAGGTGCCAGCAAACGAGCAAAATCAGGGAGACGACGAGCTTCTGTATGCTCGCGACATCCCGGTCGATTTCAAGCGGAAGAATGCTTGGCAGAAGAAGCGCGGAACGATAGGCGCTTAATGCCGCAATTTACGCGATGCGCCGCTCGAGCGTGCCCAACCAGTTCAGTGACATTACCCTCATTGTCGGACTATCGAAAAAGCTGACGTATTGAAACCTGCGATAAGTCAGATAGTTAACGGCAGGCGGCAAGGTGGGAGCGCAGGAAGCGTAACCAGTTTCGATTAAAAACCCCTTGCGAATAAACCGCCGCTATTGACTTTGCATCCGACTGGTTGCGGACTTGCTTGGATAGCACGGAGATCTTTTGATGCCCGCAACGAATGGTCACGCCGACGAGCGCGGGATTTTCTCTCGGCGTAGAATTCTATCCGGCTTGTCGGCGAGCGCGGTTGCGCCCGTGGTTGGAAGATTCGGCTCGCCGCTGGTTTCGCAAGCGAAGGCGCAAGAGCCGGCCAAACCCGATGTGCATTACGAAGTGCTGGAAGTGGGGCCGGGGAAAAGATTTCCGAGCATCACGGAAGCCGGCGTCTTTATGAATTCCATTGCCCGCTGGAACAATGGCTATACCAAGCCCGACGTGATGGCCAAAATGGGGTTCCGTATCATCATCAGTCCCGGACCGCCCGGCTATTACGTCAACGACAGCGGCTCGCATTCGCGCCGCTGGGGGCATTTGGTGGGTTGGCCGCCCTATGAAGGCAGCCTGCTTGGTCCCGCCATCATCGAAGGCGAGCCGGGGAAACCTGCCCCCGTTCTGGAGACGGACGGCGTCGGAGACGGCGTTCTTTATTACCAGACCGGCCTGTTTGCGACCGGCAGCTGCGACGCAACCTTCCGGCGATTGATCTTCAAGGGTTTTCGCCGCGATGGCGGCGGCGGCAATTATGCCGCTGTCCGCCTGGGCCAGACTTTTGCGGACATTCCCATGAACAGTCATGTTCTGTTCGAGGATTGCGAGATCAGCAATTGCGACAATGGCATCATGGGTGGCGCGACGGGGCAGTCGCTCACTTTGCGGCGCTGTTACCTGCACGATAATGGCAACGATACCGGCCGCGTCCACAATGTCTATTTCAGCGGCGGCGACACGCTGACGGTCGAGGACACGCTCTCTACCCGCTGCACTATTGGCCATCTGATGAAAAGCCGGGCCGCCAAAACCGTCATCCGCAACACGCGTCTGATCGGCGATGGCGGAACGGAAAGCTCTTGCCTCGACGTGCCGGATGCGGGCGTGCTGGAGATCGACAATGTGGTCTGCGAAAAGTCCTCGGGCACCGACGCCAGCTGGATCATCCATTATTCGGGCGAGAATCAGGACGATGCCGGTATTCCGTTCCGCAATCCGTCCAGCATCAAGATCCGCAATCTGACCATGATCGCGCCGCCATTGGTGGCGCGTCATCCAAGCTGGCCGGTCCTGGGTTTCGTCAATCAGAGTGGCCAGGGGGCGGAATCGTCCGGCAAGGGTTCCTATCTGGTCAAACCGGACGTGCAGGACGTCAAGGCGTTTGGGCTGAACAACAGCAATGCCGGCCTGCCTTTCACGCCGCTGGCGGCTAAGCCGGCGCTGGACAAGAGCTCGCCCGTCAAGCTCTGAACGAAAGTCTCAACTGGCTTCCCGGGCACCCTCGAAGATCAGGCGCAAGCCCAGCGCGCCCAGCACGCAGCCCGCGGCGCGGTCGATCCAGATTTGGGCGCGCAGATAGACCGCGCGCGGTCCCGCCGACGACATCGCCAGTGCCACGAAGGAATACCAGCTCGCTTCGATCAGAAAATCCACCGGCGGGATGATGACGACCATCCAGGCGGGAACATGCTGCGGCAGAAGCGCCGCGAAAATACCGCTGATCACAATCACCGTCTTGGGATTGGAGAATTGGGTGGCCAGCGCCAGAAGAAAGCTGCGCCACGGCCCGCGGGCGATCTTTGTTGCCTGCTGGGGCGCAGGCGTCTCAGGCGTGGACGCGACGGCCGGCTTGGCGGCGCTCTGCCAGATGCGCCAGGCGAGAAAGACCAGGTAGGCGCCGCCGAGAAGTTTGAAGGCGAGATAGAGCCACGCCACCTGCACGATCAGAACGCGCACGCCCACCAACGCTAAGGTGGTGATGGTGGCCGCACCGAGGCCCATGCCGGCGGCGGCCATCAGCCCATCGCGGCGCGACACCGCCACCGAGGTGCGCATCACGAACAGGAAGGATGGGCCGGGGCTGATCGCGCCCAGGGTCAATGCCGTCAGGATGGAGAAGAAGGAGATGATCGGGGTCATGGCCGAACTCTAACCGGATTTTCTTGTCGGCCAACCCACTCAAAGCGGGGGAAGACCTATGCGTTTCTTGATGGTGCTCATGGCGAAATTGGTCTCCACCGATTGGATACATTTCAGCCGCGTCATTTTCTGCTTCAGGAAGCGCTCATAGCCTTCGATGCCGTCGGTATAGATATGGAGCAGATAATCGCGAGAGCCGGTCATCAGGTGGCATTCGGTGACTTCGTGCCAGCCTGCCACTGCTCTCTCGAATTCCTTGATTTGCTCCTCATTCTGCTGATTGAGGCGCACCGAGACAAAGACGCTGAGCGGCAGGCCATAGGCTTTCTGATCCACGATGGCAGCGTAGCCGCGGATCACACCTTCCTCTTCCAGCCGCTTAACGCGCCTGAGACAGGGCGTGGGCGAGAGCCCGACTTTCTCCGACAATTCGAGATTGGTCATCCGCCCATTTTCCTGCAGCAGGGACAGGATCTGGCGATCCAGGCGATCTAGCATGAAATGCTCAGAAGTAGGACTCCAACGCAGTATAATGCCAGAAGTGCTGCTTAATCCACGTCAAAACGCCATTTAATCCCGCCCGAACGGGCCTAGCCTTGGGACCGCAACGCCGTCCCAAGGCCCACGCCATGAGCGACATTACCAACTATCACAAGGATCGTATCGCCAACCGCACGCTGCATCCCGAGACTCTGATGATGGGTTATGGCTATGCCCCGGCCTGGTCGCAGGGTGCGCTGAAGCCGCCGATTTTCCAGACCTCTACCTATGTTTTCGAGAATGCCCAGCAGGGAAAGGATTTTTTCGACCTGACCTCGGGCCGCCGCCAGCTGAAGCCGGGCGAAGGCGCGGGCCTGGTTTATTCCCGCTTCAACCATCCCAATATGGAAATCCTGGAAGATCGGCTGGCGATCTGGGACGAGGCGGAACGCTCCGCGGTTTTCGCGTCCGGCATGGCGGCCATCGCCACCACCTGCCTGGCGCTGCTCAAGCCCGGCGACACAGTGCTGCACAGCCGCCCGCTTTATGGCGGCACGGAAACTTTGCTGAAGAACCAGATGGGCGCGTTTGGCGTCACGCCCTTCGGTTTCACCAATGGCGTGAATGTAGCCCAGATGCGCGCCGCCGCTATGGCCGCCGCCAAGGCGGGGCGTGTGGCCATGATCATGGTGGAAACGCCCGCCAATCCTACCAACGGGCTGGTCGATCTCGCCGCCTGCGCTGCCATTGCGGATGAGTTGGCAAAGATGCAAGGCCATCGCCCGCCCGTGGTGGTGGACAATACCTTGTTGGGGCCAGTCTTCCAGAAACCCCTGAAGCTGGGCGCCGACATCACGCTGTTGTCGCTGACAAAATATGTGGGCGGCCACAGCGACCTGGTGGGCGGCTCGATCAGCGGATCGAAGGACCTCGTCACCCAGATCAAGCGCTGGCGCGGCGCGCTCGGCACCCAGCTCGATCCCAATTCCTGCTGGATGCTGATGCGTTCGCTGGAGACGCTCGATATCCGCATGCGCCGCGCCGACGACAATGCCCGCATCGTGGCGGACTATCTTGCCAGTCACCCCAAGGTGGCCAAGGTGCATTATCTGGGCAACCTGAAGGCCGACGATCCGCGCAAGCCCGTGTTCGACCGGCAATGCACCGCGGCGGGCTCGACCTTCGCTTTCGATGTGAAGGGCGGCGAGAAGGAAGCCTTCCGGCTGCTGGACAATCTTCAGATCATGAAGCTAGCGGTGAGCCTGGGAGGAACGGAGACGTTAATCTCCCATCCCGCCGCCATGACCCATTCCGGCGTGGCCAAGGAATTGCGCGAGGAGATCGGCCTGACCGATGCCCTGATCCGCATCTCGGTCGGTATCGAGAATGTCGAGGACCTGATCAGCGACCTGGCGCAGGCGCTGGACAAGGTGTGAGAGGCGCCCTGCCGCCTAAACGGCAGGGTCGGCCTCAAATGCGCTGGGCCAGTTCCGCCAGCTGATCGGCGCAGATGCCCCAGCCTTGATGGAAGCCCATCTGTTCGTGGGTCTTGAGGTCTTCAGCGTTCCAGTGCCGCACCCGGGCAGTGTAGCGCGTCTTCCCGGCTTCCTCTTCGAAGGTGAGGATCGCGGTCATGAAAGGCTTGCCGCCCGGCGTCCAATCGCCGGTAAAGGCGTCCGTGAAGACCAGCTTTTCGTTGGGCACGATCTCCAGATAGGTGCCGGGGCAGGGGATCTCTTGGCCCTCCGGGCTTTTCATCACGATCAGATTGGCGCCGCCGACCTTCAGCTCGGTCCTGGCCACTGGCACGGTATAAGGCTTGGGCGCAAACCATTGCTTAATCAGCTCCGGCTCGGTCCAGCAGCGGAAAAGCTTTTCGCGGGGCGCGTCGATTAGCCGGGTCAGCACCAGTTCGTGGATTTGCTCGGGCATGGCGGTTTCCTCAAGTGGTTCCGGCCCAAGGACGGGTCCATCAGGGGCCTGCCGACAGCCGGCCTCAAAAAAATCCGGAAAATTCTCTAGCATCGCCTGTCGGGAGCGGGCCAGCCGGCCCGTCCTTGGACAATTAAGGGATGCATCATGCTCTACGCCATACTCTGCTACCACGACGAAAATCTGGTCTGGTCCTGGAGCAAGGAAGAAGACGCAGCGCTGATGGGCAAGATCGGCGGGGTGCGCGCCAAGCTGACCGCTGAGGGCAAGCTGGGCGCGTCGCTGAGGCTGATGCCCACCACTGCCGCGACCACTTTGCGCAAAACCCAGGAACCGCCTCTGGTGATCGATGGCCCCTTCGCCGAAACCAAGGAGCAGTTGCTGGGTTTTTATATTCTGGATGTTGAGAATCTGGAGGCGGCGCTGGAAGCCGCGCGCCAGATCGCGGCGGTCAATCCCGGCGGCGCGTTCGAGATCCGCCCTATCGCCGTCTTCAATCCCGATGAGCGCCAAGCTACGGCAATCAAGACATGAACGATTTGGCCTGGATCAATGCCGCGCTGGCCGCCGCCCGTCCCCAGGCTGTGGGCGCCCTGCTGCGTTATTTCCGCGATCTCGACCGTGCCGAAGAAGCTTTTCAGGAAGCGGCGCTGCGGGCGCTGAAAAACTGGCCCAAGAACGGGCCGCCGCGCGATCCGGCCGCCTGGCTGATTCTGGTGGGCCGCAACGCGGCGCTGGACGGGGTGCGCAAGGACGCGCGCAACGTGGCGCTGCCGGTGGACGACGCCATCTCCGATCTCGACGATGTCGAAACGCCATTGGCCGAGCGGCTGGACGGTTCGCACTACCGCGACGATGTCTTGCGTCTTCTCTTCATTTGCTGTCATCCCGATCTGCCCGCGACACAACAGATCGCGCTGGCATTGCGCATCGTCTCCGGCCTTTCCGTCAAGCAGATCGCCCGCGCCTTTCTGGTCAGCGAAGCGGCGATGGAGCAGCGCATCACCCGCGCCAAAAGCCGTGTGGCGCGCGCCGACGTGCCGTTCGAGGCACCGGGCCCGGCGGAGCGCAGCGAACGCCTGGCCGCGGTGATGGCGATGGTCTACCTGATCTTCAACGAAAGCTATTCCGCTGGCGACGCGGAAGCGCGCGCCGCCTTGTGCGACGAAGCGATAAGATTGTCGCGCCTGTTGCAGCGCCTGTTTCAGACCGAGCCGGAAGTGATGGGGCTGACCGCGCTGATGCTGTTGCAGCATGCCCGTGGCGCCGCCCGTTTCGACGATGAAGGCGACATCATTTTGCTGGAAGACCAGGATCGCAAGCTTTGGAATCGGGAATTGATCGGCGAGGGCCTGGCCTTGATGGACAAGGCGATGCGTCACAATCGGCCCGGTCCTTATCAAGTGCAGGCCGCCGTCGCTGCCACCCATGCGCGGGCCGAAGCCGCCGGCGACACCGACTGGGCGGGGATCGATGCGCTTTATGCCGCGCTGGAACGGATGCAACCTTCGCCCGTGGTCACACTCAACCGCGCGGTGGCGACCGGGAAAGTCAATGGGCCGGAAGCGGCGCTGGCCATGATCGCGCCGCTGGAAGAGCGTCTCTCCGGCTATTTCCATTTTTTCGGCGCGCGGGGCGCCTTTCACTTGCAGCTTGGCCGCAAAGCCGAGGCACGCCAGGATTTCAATCGCGCCATTGCTCTGGCCAATAGCCCGGCCGAGGCGGCGCATATCCGCCGCCATCTCGACCAACATCTGCGCGACGCTGATTAGTTCCCAAGGGCGATCTCTGGGCCGCTTGACGGCGAGGCTTAATTACGGATAAATTTTATCCGTAATTAAGCCTCGCCATAACCGGAAACACATCATGACCCCACGCCTCGACCCCGCGGTCGTTTCTCCCGCCCTCTATAAGAAATTCTTGGAACTCAGCATGGCGTTGCGCCACAGCGCCATCGATGCGAAGACGCAGGATCTGGTGAATATCCGCGCCTCGCAGATCAACGGCTGCGCCTTCTGTGTGGATATGCACAGCAAGGAAGCCAAGATTCACGGCGAGCGGGAGCTCAGGCTCTATCACATCGCTATCTGGCGCGAATCGCCTTTGTTCGATGCGCGCGAACGGGCGGTGCTGACCTGGACCGAAGCGGTCACCAAACTGGGCGAGCATGGTGTCCCGCAATCGATCTTTGACGAAGTCCGCGCCAGCCTCAGCGAGCAGGAAATCGCAGATCTGACATTCGCGGTCATGGCGATCAATGGCTGGAACCGGCTTTCCATCGCATTCCAGGCCGTGCCCGGCTCCAAGGATGCGGAATATGGCCTCGCCAAGGCGGGTCTCAGCTGATGCTGCTGAAGAACCAGGTGGAATGGGCGCTGCATTGCGCGGCCATCCTGGCCGGCCTGCCCGAAGGTCATTATCTGCCGGCGAACGCCTTGGCGGAGTTGCATGGCGTGCCGCGCGAATATCTGGGCAAGGCGCTGCAAAGCCTGTCGCAGGC